>Ga0183095_10082_pt3 | contig 236247 bp, 202 predicted proteins | sample BioMet4_FD_130346 | JGI IMG/M metagenome (GOLD analysis project Ga0183095, IMG submission 130346) | Microbial communities from bioreactor (seeded with sewage sludge) at LBNL, California, USA - Biofuel metagenome 4 (v2) (version 3) | ecosystem: Engineered > Bioreactor > Anaerobic > Unclassified ...
TTAGTGACGACGCCGGCACCAACGGTGTGGCCGCCTTCACGTACTGCAAATCTCAGACCTTCGTCCATCGCTATCGGAACGATGAGGTTGACTTCAAATGTGCTGTGGTCTCCAGGCATTACCATTTCTACGCCTTCAGCAAGCTTTATCTCTCCGGTGACGTCTGTCGTACGGAAGTAGAACTGCGGCTTGTATCCCGTGAAGAACGGTGTGTGACGTCCGCCTTCTTCTTTTTTGAGGACGTAGACTTCGCCGATGAAGTGGGTATGCGGATGGATGGTTCCCGGTTTGGCGAGGACCTGGCCGCGTTCGACGTCGTCTTTGCCTGTGCCGCGGAGGAGTACTCCAACGTTGTCTCCGGCTTCGGCGTCGTCAAGTGTCTTGCGGAACATTTCAAGGCTGGTGGCTACTGTTTTCTGGGTGTCTCTCATGCCTACGATTTCAACTTCGTCGCCGGGTTTGATTATTCCTCTTTCGACTCTTCCGGTTACGACTGTGCCGCGTCCAGTGATGGTGAAGACGTCTTCTATCGGCATGATGAACGGCTTGTCGACTTCACGTTTCGGATCAGGGATGTAGTCGTCGCATGCTTTCATGAGTTCGTCTATTCCCTTGGTCCATTCGTTGTCTTCGTCGCTTTCAAGTGCTTTGAGCGCGCTTCCTCTGATTATTGGCACTTCGTCTCCGGGGAAGTCGTATTTCTTGAGCAGGTCTCTGATTTCCATTTCGACGAGGTCGAGGAGTTCAGGGTCGTCGACCATGTCGCATTTGTTCATGAATACGACTATTGCAGGGACGTTGACCTGGCGGGCAAGGAGAAGGTGTTCTCTTGTCTGGGGCATAGGTCCGTCTGATGCTGCAACGACGAGTATTGCTCCGTCCATCTGGGCGGCGCCTGTTATCATGTTTTTGATGTAGTCAGCGTGGCCCGGGCAGTCGATGTGCGCATAGTGGCGCTTCTCTGTCTGGTATTCTACGTGGGCTATGTTGATGGTTATTCCGCGTTCTCTTTCTTCAGGCGCCTTGTCGATCATGTCGAACGGCGTGAAGTCTGCTTCGCCTTTTCTGGCGAGGGTCTTCGTTATGGCCGCTGTGAGCGTCGTCTTACCGTGGTCTATGTGGCCAATGGTTCCTATGTTGAGGTGCGGTTTGTTCCTTACATATTTCTCTTTTGCCATGTTTTTCTTCTGCCTCCCTGAGTCTTTTGCTGCCCAACGGGCATGTTTGTTTTCTGTTCTCTTTTATTTGCAACACCAAAAGAGACCCGGACTTCCGGATCTCTAAGGATAAGTGGGAGAATTATACAGCATGGGCTTCTTTAATGCAAGCATTTTCTTCAACAAAAAGCATAACTTTCAACAATGCCTACTTCTTATATATCCGCAGTATTTTTTATGCGTTGCTCCGTTTTTCTGACGAAACCCTGATTTTTGAGCAGGGCGCAATTTTTATAAAAATTAGGGCTCATGAGCACTCAAAAAACAGCATACCATCTCGATTTTTAGACCAACAATTATTTTCGGACTGTTTTTATGTTTTCTGCGCGCAAACCTAAACGCAAAGATGCAACAAACAGCAGCAAATCCATTAGTTAAAATCGGAACAATATTTAGTTTTGTGACAAAAGTTTTCAAATAGCGGTTATTTTAAGTTATTCCATTTTAAAAATAGCAATTTGAAAAAAATATGCTCATTTAATTTTCTATTTGTTAAAATTTCATTCACAAAGACACAATTTTATTTATTTGCGGTATTGACCTTTCTATTATATAGTAACGCCGTTGTGCGGGCTAACAGCGCACTGTATCGATTTTTTGGAGGCTGGTACCGCTGACAGACCTTTCTGAGCTCGGCAAAGCCGGGGAAATATGGGATGAATGGCGTTTCGAGCCATGGACCGACGGCTCAGCCGAAGGGCTTTACCGTAGACTGTCAATGATAAAGGGCGGTCTGCTCGGTGAGGTCGCGCGTTACTATGTTGACGATTACATCGTCTGGAAATACAGCGACAGCGATAAGGACAGGCTGCTGGCATCGACAAGACCCAGGCGCGACGTTATGACACACCGCTTCGTCTTTCTTCAAAAGGACGGAAACATGGAATCGAAGAAACGGGCAATTTGGTTTGGTTTTCGCGGATTCGTCGAGGTGCATACATATACACTAGGCGGAGACGCAGCGGAGGCAGTCCAGGATCTGGCATATCTTTCAAACGCTGCCGCCCAAAAAGTAAGGGGATCTGAATCTGTCGATTGACAGGTCCTGAATTATAAAATCTTTATTATACGGAGGTGTTTCACAGAATGTTCGCAGTAATCTTCATCGTATGCGCGGCGATACTTATTGCCGGCTACAAGTTTTACGGCGACTTCATGACAGGTGTCTATCAGCTCAATAACAACAACCCGACACCTGCAGAACGGCTTAATGACAACATGGACTACGTCCCAACACACCCGGCGATCCTGCTCGGCCACCATTTTTCATCGATCGCAGGCGCAGGCCCGATAACCGGACCTATCCTTGCGGCCAGCATTTTCGGATGGGTGCCGACACTGCTCTGGTGTATGGTAGGCTGCGTTTTCCTTGGCGGTCCTCATGATATGGGCGCCCTTGTTGCCTCGATGCGCCATGACGGTCAGTCCGTCGGCGTCGTTATCGAGAAATGGATAGGCAAGACAGGCAAGAAGCTTTTCCTCTGCTTCACGATCCTTACTCTTGTACTCGTAGTTGCAGTCTTTATCGCAATGACAACCCTTACGTTCGTCGCAGACCCTGTAGTCGCGTTCGTAAGCTGCCTCTATATCGTCATAGCAATTATCGCTGGACTTCTTATCTATCATTTCAACCTTAACTTCAAACTCGTAACACTCGTTATGCTCGTCATCGTCGCTTTCTGCTGCATCTATGGTGGCCAGTGGCAGTGGGTCACAACGGTCTTCACGCACGATGCCAACTTCTGGAACGCGTTCCTCGGCGTTTACGTCCTCGCAGCTTCAACGCTTCCTGTATGGCTCCTGCTCCAGCCGCGCGACTACCTCGCATCGTTCTTCCTCTATTTCGCAGTCATAATAGGCGCAATAGGCATGATTTTCGGCTCAGCTCTCAACGCCGGGACGATCCCTGCATTTGCTTCTAACGTCACATATTTTGGCCTTTCAAGCAAAGCGCTCTGGCCTTGTCTCTTTACGATGGTAGCCTGCGGAGCTATTTCCGGATTTCACTCACTTGTCGGCTCCGGAACAACAGCAAAACAGATCTCGCATGAAACAGATGCACGTCCTATCGGTTACGGCGCAATGCTTCTTGAAGGCATCGTCGCTGTCATCTCTGTCGGCGCACTCATGGCAGCCGGAGGAATGGCTGAAAGCGGACCTATAGGAACGTTCGCGCTCGGATTCGGCAAATTTGCCCACATCATCGGCATCGATGAGAAACTCGGCGTCCGCCTCGGCATGATCGCAGTCAACACGTTCCTGCTTACATCGCTCGACACGTCCAACAGACTCTGCCGTTACCAGATACAGGAACTTTCAAACAAGAAAATTGGACTCTTCGCCGCTTCGCTCATTCCTATCATCCTCGCCCTCGCTCTCGTCTATGTTAAGACGACCGGAGCAAACGGCAAGATCGTTGCAGCATGGGCAGTCATCTGGCCGGTATTCGGCGCATCGAACCAGCTCGTCGCAGCCATCGCGCTTCTCGCTATCGGCGTATGGGTCATCCGCGGTCTGAAAAAAGGCGGCAAGTTCCTTATGATACCGTTCTGGTTCATGATCTTTACGAGCGTATTCGCGCTTATCATCGGCATCTACGAAGAGTTTGCAGTCAAGCCGAAACCGAACTATCTCCTCTCCGGTATCTCTGCCATCCTGATAATACTTGCTGTGCTTCTCGTTAAAGAAGGGCTGCAGGCTATCAAGACAGACAAAACTGCTGACTAAAAAACAAAACTGACGGGATCTTCCCTGAAGTTCAGATCACAGCCGCGGGCTGGCATGATGTGCAAAACATCAGCCAGCCCGCAGTTTTGCATCGGGGTTGAAAAATTTCAGGCTTTGGGATAGTATTTTCGCTTGAAATGCGGTATATCCGCATACAAATCTATAAGAAGAGGCAGATACAATGAAAAAATATTTTGCAGAATTCATAGGTACGTTCGTACTCACGTTTTTCGGCTGCGGCTCAGCCGCTATAGCAGGCGCAAAGCTCGGAACACTCGGCATCGCGTTTGCGTTCGGCCTTTCCATCGTAGCAATGGCTTACGCGATCGGAAATATCTCAGGATGCCATGTCAATCCGGCTGTTTCATTCGCTATGCTCCTCAGCAATAAGATGTCAGGCAAGGACTTCATCGGATACGTTGTAGGCCAGGTACTCGGCGGCATCGCAGCGGCGGCAGTTCTTGCGTTCCTTATCCAGCAGACAGGCTTGGGCGACTTTTCGACAGTAGGACTCGGCGCGAACGGCTTCGGAGAGAACTCTTCTGTCAACATTTCGCTTGTCGGAGCAATGGTAACTGAAATAATACTTACGTTCGTATTCATTATGACGATACTCGGCGTCACATCATCAGAGAAGACCTCAAACATCGCCGGGATCGTTATCGGCCTCTGCCTCGCGTTCGTGCACATCATGGGCATTCCGCTTACAGGCACATCGGTCAACCCTGCAAGAAGCTTCGGTCCGGCGCTTCTGCTCGGCGGCGAAGCTATGAGCCAGGTCTGGGTGTTCATAGCGGCACCGCTCATCGGCGCGGCAATAGCAGCTCTAGTCTTCCGCGCGCTTCAAGAAAAATAGCTCCGCAGGTCAAAAATAACATCGAAGAGCCCGCCCTAAAGCGGGCTCTTTTATTTGTAATCACACGGCAAAAAGCGCATAATATAGGAACTTGAACACGAAAGGAAACGACGCAATATCACATGAAAATCGGGATCTTTGATTCAGGCATCGGCGGGCTTACTGTGCTGCACGAGTGTTACCACCTTATCGACGGACAGGAATACATCTACTATGCGGACACTGATAACGTTCCTTACGGACGCAGAGCACCGGAAGAGATAAACAAATTCGTTGAAAGGGCAATAGATTTTCTTCTCGGCAAGGGTGCTGAAGTCGTAGTCGTAGCCTGCAATACAGCAACGAGCGTTGCAATAGCGGCGCTTCGCAAAAAGCATAAAGATGTTCAGATTTTAGGCATGGAGCCGGCAGTCAAGAAAGCCGTCGAAGAGACGGATCGCAAGCGCATCTTAGTCGCGGCAACTATCGTCACAGTACGCGAGGAAAAGCTAAAGAACCTGATACAGAAGACAGACAGCTCGCACAGGGTAGATACGCTAGCACTGCAGGAGCTCGTCAAATTTGCTGAAGAAGAAAATTTCGACGGACCGGAAGTTACGGAATATCTTAACGACAAATTTTCGACATATGTTCCGGCAAAATATTCCGCGTTCGTTCTCGGCTGCACGCACTTCAACTATTTCAAGCCTGCATTCGCAAGGGTATTCGGCCCACAAGTAGAGCTCATTGACGGCAGCGAAGGCACCATCAGGCATCTTGCAGAAGTTGCAGATTTGCCGATGCACGCTGCGGACAGAGCAGTTGAAATGAAAACAGCTGACGAGATGCTGGAAAAATACCACACGGAATATTATGCGAGCGGCAGAAACGTAGAAGACAAAAAGACTCTGCTGCACATTCTTCATTTGCACAACAGGCTTGAAGAAGTGAGAAAGCTGTAATTACATAAGACAGCAAAGGGGCCGCGCATTGCGCGGCCCCTTTTTTATGCTAAAAATCCGTTGTCTAATATCTTTCGTCGATAACGCGCTTCGTCTTCTTTTCGCTGCGCGGAAGCGTTTCAAGCGGCACGACTTCCGGCTCGACAATGATGCCGATATGCGTCTTGCAGAGCTTTACCAGCTTGTCTGCAAGTTCTTTCGGGTCTGCGCCAGGCTGCATCTCTGCCTGGACTATCATCTTGTCACGCAGCTCGACGTTCCTGAGCACGATCCTGTATTCGCTTGAGAATCCGTCGATATCCTTGAGCACCTGTTCGACCTGCGCCGGATATATGTTCGTACCCTTGACTTTGAACATGTCGTCGCTGCGTCCGACGATGCGGTCGAGACGCGGATATGACAGCCCGCATTTGCATGTGCCGGGGATGATGCGCGATATGTCGTGCGTGCGGTAGCGGATGAGCGGCGCACCCTCCTTGCGAAACGTCGTGCAGACTATCTCGCCCTGCTCGCCGTCGGGCAAAACTTTGCCTGTCTGCGGGTCGATTATCTCACAGTAGAGAAAATCGTTGAAATAGTGCATGCCAGTGTGCTCGCTGCAGTCTATTGCGATACCGGGGCCGTATATCTCTGTGAGCCCGTAAACATCGTAGAATTCTATGCCGAGCGATTCGTGTATCCTCTCGCGTATCTTATCGCCCCAGCGTTCCGAGCCGAAAATGCCCGTCTTGAGTTTCAGCTTGCCGCGAAGTCCGCGTTTGTCCACTTCTTCAGCGATGACGAGCGCATATGAAGACGTGCTGCAGAGCACCGTCGTACCCATGTCCACCATATACTGGAGCTGTCTGTCCGTATTGCCGGCCCCAGTCGGAATAGCCAATGCGCCTAAGTGTTCCGCGCCGGCCATGAAGCCAAGCCCAGCGGTCCAGAGGCCGAAGCCCGGAGTTATCTGCACACGGTCCTTGTTAGTAACACCAGCCAGCTGGTAGCAGCGCGCGAACATTACGGCCCAGTCTTCGATGTCGTGTTTAGTGTAAGGCATGATGACAGGCATTCCTGTCGTACCGGACGACGAATGGATACGCACAACATCCTCCATCGGAACGGCGCACATGTCGAGAGGGTACGCATCACGCAGATCGTCCTTGTCAGTGAACGGAAGGCTCTCGAACTGCTCCTTCGTTACCATTTTATCAACATTTATTCCTTTGAATTTTTTACGGTAAAGCGGGCTGTTTTCTTTTACTCTTCTCGCAGCCGCAAGGCAGTTGCTTATTACCATCATTTCATCCATTATATTTTCTCTCCATCCTTATCTTGTCTATATCTTATCTATGAGTTTCATTCCATTGTTTTCGCGCTGAACTGATGTCATTTCTTTTTGCCGCACCATCGCTCAGCCTCTTTGATGCCGAGGTCGAACGCTTTTTCGTTCATTTTGAGAAGCTTGGGTTTTATGCAGGCTTTGAGCGCGGCGCGCATCTCTTCATCTGTAAACGGAAGCACTTTCGCGCCAGTTGCCGCACCGAGCATGACCACGTTCAGCGTACGCGCGTCGCCGGCTTTGAGCGCGAGCGGGGCTGCGCTTATGAAAATACCTTTCGGCAGAGCTTTTTTGAGCACTTCGAGATATTCGTCGGCGAGGTATTTGCCCTGCTTGAGGGCGACATTCGTAGGTATTATCTCATCTGTGTTTATTACGGCTTTGGCTTTAGGGGCAAGCTTAGGTATCATGCGCGCTCCCTCTGCAAGCTCAAACGCGAGCAGGACGTCGGCGTGGGAAGAAGGAACTACAGGCGACATATCCTTCGCGCCGATGCGAAGGTGGCTCGAGACCGAACCGCCGCGCTGCGCCATGCCTATCGTTTCTGACGTGCGCACGAAAAGTCCGCGCGCTCCGGCAGCCGCAGAGATGACTTTAGACGCGAGCAGATTGCCCTGTCCGCCTACTCCGACTATCACTATGCTACTTTTCATTTCTCGCGGCCTCCTTTATCGCGCCGACTGGACAGACTTTCGCGCAGAGAGCACAGTCAGTGCAGAGCGATTCGTTGATGACGACCTTGCCGTCCTCCGGCGTCATCGCAGGACAGCCTATCTCATTGATACACTTGAGGCAGCCGATGCACTTTTTAGCATCAACTCTGTGCGTCCTGGCAGACTTCTCCATCTTGAAGATACATGGAGCCTTCGTTATGACAGCCGACGGCCCCTTGAAATCAGCGGCCTTTTTTATAGCCTTGACCGTAGCGTCAAAGTCGAATGGGTTCACCGAATATATCTTTTCAACGCCGCAGGCATTGAGTATCTTTTCTATGTCGAGCGCTTTAGTCTGAACACCCATTGCCGTTACGCCGGTGCCTGGGTGTGGCTGGTGTCCGGTCATAGCCGTAGTATGGTTATCGAGCACTATTATCGTTATGTCGATATTCTGATAGACAGCGTTTATAACGCCAGTGATGCCAGAGGCAAAAAACGTAGAGTCACCGATGAACGCAAGGCACTTCGTGCCCGGCTCAGCGAGCTGAAGCCCCTGGGCAACCGTTATGCCGGCTCCCATGCAGAGACACGTGTCTGTCGTGTGGAGCGGAGCCGCGTTGCCAAGCGTATAACAGCCGATGTCGCCGCAGTATATCGGCTTCTTCTCGTCTTTCATAGCTACCTTTGCAGCGTAGAACGACGCGCGGTGCGGGCAGCCTGCGCAGAGCACAGGCGGACGTACCGGAAGCTGCGGGATCTCAGGCAATACAGGCTGGACATTGTCTATCTCCAGATAATCGAACAACACCTGCTTGACTATCTCGTAGCTGAATTCGCCGTTGCACGGCGTGTGCCCCGTGCGTTTGCCAAAGACAGGCATACGTCCTGCGGCCTGAAGAAGTATCGCCTCTTCGACTATAGGGTCAAGTTCTTCAATGACGAGCACTGAATCGACCTTGCGCAGGAATTCTTCGGTCTTCTTCTCCGGCATCGGATACGGCGTGCCGACCTTGTAGAGCGTCACGCCAAGCTTGTACTCGTCGATGACCTCTTTTGCATAAAGGTATGAGATGCCAGAAACAGCGACGCCCCTGCGGCCGCTGCCTTCTATTTTGTTGAATTTAGACGAGCTGAACTTCTCTGACAGCTCATATTGTTTTCTCTCTATCTCACCGTGCTTTCTGTACGAAAGTGCAGGGAATATGCACCACTCCGGCTTTCTCTCAAACCCCGAAACAGGCGGCAGAGTCTTTGGCGCATCACCGATTTTTACAGTCGCGCTTGCATGGCAGACACGTGTCGTCGGGCGCACAAAGACGGGAAGCTGGAAAAGTTCAGAAAGGTCAAATGCTTCACCCACCATTTCGTATGCCTCTTCAGGTGATGATGGGTCAAAAACAGGCAGGTTTGCATTCTTTGCAAAGCCGCGCGTATCCTGCTCCGTCTGTGATGACCACGGACCCGGGTCGTCGGCGACAGCAAGCACCAGCCCGCCGTTCACACCGATGTAGGCAAGGCTCATCAGCGGATCGGACGCCACATTGAGGCCGACCTGCTTCATCGTCACCATGGCCCTTGCTCCGGCATAAGCTGCGCCGGCGGCGACTTCGAGCGCAACCTTCTCATTCGTTGACCACTGGACATTTACGTTAGGATTCTTTTCCCTGACAACCGTTTCTATGATCTCTGTCGATGGCGTTCCTGGATATCCGGCTACGATGCGCACTCCGGCATTTATCGCACCCAATGCGATGGCTTCGTTGCCCATACAGACCCTGTTTCCCATCTAAATACCTCCGTTTCGGCAATAAAAAAGCCCTGCCTTATGACAGGGTGAATATACGTGATCAGCTTCTGCTCATCTCGTTCTGTTCTTCCCTTGTCTCAACTATGCTCTGCCGAAAGGGGCTGTCCCCCTTCTTAGGAACTTTTATAACACGAATCAGGCCGATGTCAAGGAATTTTAGCGCTTGAACACAAAAAAGAGCTTTTGTCCTTTGATAGGAGCGCCATGTTACATCCCTATCGCTCAGCTCAAGCTCTAAACCGGTTCAACAAAGCAACTGCAATCAACATGCTTAGAATCGCCCCCGCCAGGCGCAGCCGGAAAAGCAAAGAATTCATGAGGGGGATTTTGTCACAGTGCTCTTATAAAGGCAAGCGTAAAAAATCAATGACACAGGCTCTGCCTGGTAATTTTAGCCACCCATGCGCCATAAATTCTGCGCACGGCATAAAAAACGGGCGGCACGCCCAAATAGGCGAACCGCCCTAAAATCAGCCTATATTACTGATCTTGCTTCGTTGTGTCGTCCTTCGGCGCGTCTGTACCATCTTGCGTCTGTGCGCTGTCGATGTCTTTAGCAGCCGCAGAACAGCCGCGGCCGAAAACTATGAAGCAGAGACCGCCGATGATGAGGTTAAGTCCAAGTAACGTACCAATGACGGTAGCGCCTGTGAAGAAGTTTCTCCACATCATGAACGCAAGCACCACCCCGATGAGCCCGGAAATGAGCAGCCATATTGAACCTCCGATGGAATGGAGCCTTGCGTATTCGAGAATCTTTACTATGCCGTCGACCAGGAAATATGCGGCAAGCAGAAATGAAAGCGTCTTAACGCCCGCAACTGGGAATATTATAAAGATAAGCCCTGCCGCAAACGATATTACCGTCATGAACACAGCAAGCCACGGGCTTGAGCCATCGCTGAAGCACCTCATAGCGATTATGCCCTCGCAGACCGCTATACCAAACAGCAGTCCGCCGACCAGCGTCTCGACAGCAAATGACGCCAGCAGCGGCATCGCAATCGAAATTATGCCCATTATGAGCGAAAGCGCACCTATTAAGTAGCTGCGTCTTTTGCCCTTTGCCAAACTTTCTTTAGATATTTCTTCCCACAGCAACATTTTTATTCCCCCTGTATCCATAATTTACTCTGTTTATTATATAGCACGTATAAAATCCTGCGATAAAACACAAAAAAGAGCCTGCATCGGAATCGTACGACGCGCATCGTCCATAACGTGAGCGATCCGAGGCCATCCCCATATATAGGCTCTCTTTGATACGAAGTTTATTTAACTTCATATAAAATGCCAATTATGTACACTGACCGCGCGAAAAAGTATAATCTTAACTGACAGAAGTTATGCAAAACATCGGAGCGTGAATGACAATGACATACAATGAGATCCTCGACAACGCGCGTCAATACGTCGGGAAATGGTGCAAAGCCTGCCCTGTCTGCAACGGTGTGGCGTGCGGGAACAGCGTGCCGGGACCTGGAGCAAAAGGCTCCGGAGACGGTGCGATACGTAACTATAAAAAATGGCAGGACATCCGCGTCAACATGGACACTATATATGAAGCCGGAGACATCAACACTACTCTTGAAATATTCGGCAAAAAATTTAAATACCCATTCTTTGCGGGGCCTGTCGGCGCGGTCAACATCCACTACGGCGACAAATATACGACCGAGACATACTACGATGTTCTCGTTTCTGCATGCGCTAAAAACGGCATTGCAGCCATAACTGGCGACGGTGTGCATCCCGAATCAATGATCGCGGCGGCGAAGACCATCTCTGAAAACGGCGGCATCGGTATCCCCACAGTCAAGCCATGGAACCTTGACCTGATCAGAGAAAAAATGGAGCTCGTACACCAGTCGGGCGCGTTTGCGGTCGCGATGGACATCGACGGCGCAGGGCTGCCATTCATCAAAGGGCTTACGCCCAGAGCTGGCAGCAAATCTGTTGAAGAGCTGCGCGAGACAGTAAAAATGGCGGGCATACCGTTCATCGTAAAGGGCATAATGACTGTCAAAGGCGCGCTCAAGGCCAAGGAAGCTGGAGCTGCAGCAATAGTTGTCTCGAACCACGGCGGACGCGTTCTCGACCAATGCCCGGCAACAGCCGAAGTGCTTGAAGAGATAGCCGATGCTGTGAAAGACAGCATGAAGGTCTTTGTTGACGGCGGCATCAGAAGCGGCACTGACATCTTCAAGGCTCTCGCGCTCGGCGCTGACGCTGTCATCATCTGCCGCCCCTTCGTCACTGCGATTTACGGCGGCAACGCTGAAGGCGTGAAGGTCTACATCGAAAAGCTCGGCGGCGAACTAGCCGATACTATGGAGATGTGCGGCGCACGCAATTTATCCGAAATCACGCGGGATATGGTGAGAGTCTTTTAAATATGCGTTTATGCGAAAATGCTGCAAAATTGTTTTCTATGGTAATGACTTAACAGCAATTATTTTAAAGATAATCATCAGCTAAATAATCAGAGAAATACTCTGACAAGTATACATTGTATTTATACGCTACTACTATTATTGCGGCACCTACTATACATATGCTTAACCATCTTACAATAGAAATTTTATTGCAATGTACTGAAATATCTAACTTTCTATCCCACTGCGTAGACTTATTTTTCATTAAGTCTTCATAATTTTTTACAAGCGGAACAATTGATATCAATGGGATACAAAGCCATAATCCTTTTATTAGTACATTCATATTCCGATCGAAATATTCGCCAAATGTAATTTTCAATGCTTTGTTCGATTTAACCTTTATGTTGAAGAGTAATTTTCCTATTGTTGTATTGAAAAGTGTCATCACCAGTGTATCTATAACAAAACCTAACCATGCCGCAATGAATATAAAAGCGCAGAATTTTATCACGTCATATCCATTCATAGGATAAGGTTCTACTAGTGCAACATATATTGCGAAAATAATTGCGAAACATATACTTATATCATAAACACGAGCAAAACATCTGCGCCATGGGTGAGTTTCCAAGCTCACGTTTTCATCTTCTTCTGCATTTCTCTTTTTTGTGTTTATAGTTTCTTCCGATGTTAAAAACACAGTAGCTGGTGGTGTTTTTTGTTCTTGCAATGGATTAGACTCATCAGCTAATTGCAACGCAGCTCCACATTTATTACAGAATACTGCACCGTCTTTTATTTCAGCACCGCATTTGTTGCACTTTAGCGCTTGTTTTGCCCCACATTTAGGACAAAACGTGGCATAATCATGTATTTCAACCCCACATTGCACACATTTCATGGTCTATTTCTCCTATAAATTTCAATCATTCATCAAAATTTTATTCGCATAAATGCACCAGACAACTTTGCTCCCATATAATATGCAAAGAATAAAGTAACTATACAGACGATACATATTAGAACATATCTTTTCCACGATAACCATTCATAATGTACTTCTATATCTAAGTTATCATCCCATTTTGTTGAGCCGGTCTCTTTCAATCTCACGAAACTAAAAATTTCCGCAATATAAGAAATTATTGGTATAGATAGCCACATTCCTCTAATTAAAACCTGAATGTTTCTTTTCAAATATGTCGCGTATGTTATGTCGTTACTCTGCTTAGAAATTATCTTTATACCAAATAATTTTTTACCAAAAGTTGTTTGAAAACAGATGAATATTGAAGGTTCAATTAAAAATACAATCCATATACAAATAACGTTAAATATTTGCCGTTTTATCCCGTGCAAATCATATATTAGTGGTCTAAAAAACGTTAAGTGACTTATTACCACAATTATTAGTAAGTAAATAAGAAATATATCCAAAAATCTTGCAAAATATCTACGCCATGGACGGGGCTTTAAGTAATCAAATTCATCTTCTGTTGTTTTACTATCTAGCACTGCATTTTTAGCAACAAGATCATCGTTAATGTTTTGTTCTGTATTTGAGTTATACGTATCTGCATTGTCATTTTCAAAATTTCTATCAACCTGTTTTTTATCATCTTTAACTACACTTTCTTGTGTGGCTATTAAACTTGTCCCACATTTCTCGCAATAGGCGTCACCTGCATCTACTTCTGCACCACATTTCGGGCAGACGTGTGAATTTTTTGTGCCGCATTTTGGACAATAAATATCATCATCGTTCAATTCGTTCCCACAATGTAAGCACTTCACGATTAATACCGTCCTTCGCGTATTTTTATAAAATTCTGGATATTAATATTCTACACCTGAATTATTTACACATTTTCCTTCGCACAGCAAATCGCGCGCTAGACGTGCAAAGAACGAAGCAACACGAAGGGAGCCATCCGCAGGCGTACTTATGCGTACTCCGAGGAATGGCTCCCAAATGTTGCAAAGTTATTTGTGCGTATAGCGCGCGATTCTTAGAAGAGTGAGGCCCAATAGCCGAACCAGTCAAAGGCTAACATAGAGCCCATTACCACAAGCAAAATACCTGAAACGATACGTATTTCTTTGCTATGTTTCTCAAACCAGCCGAATAAGCCTTCAAGCGTACCGAAAGCAACTGCAGCGAGCATGTAGGGTACACCGATGCCCATCGAAAAGACGAACAGATAGAACATTCCGTGGATAACAGTCTTGCCGCTGCCGGCCATGAGCAGCGCCGAACCAAGGAATGGCCCTAGACACGGAGTCCAGCCGAGCGAAAATACTGCGCCAAAAAGTAGCGCGCCGAGGAATCCAGTCTGAGTGACGTTGACACGCAATTTTTTCTGCACGCCGAGAAAATCCATCTTGAGTACGCCGAGAAAGTGCAGTCCGAAAATTATGATGATTGCACCGCTGACACGCGTGAGCAGAAGTCTGTGCGCGTTGAGCAGCGAGCCAAGCGCGGTCGCGGTCGCGCCCATGAGCGTGAATACTACCGTGAAGCCGAGCACAAAACCGGCTGTGTTTACTATTGCAGCGCGGCTGCCCTCTTTGCTGCCACCTGCGAGATACGCAATGTATATTGGCAGCATCGGCAGCATGCAGGGCGAAAGGAACGCCAGCAGCCCTTCAAGGAAGAGGAGCGGCAGTTTCATTTATTTTTTTGCCTCTTTTACGAGTTTCATGACGGCAGCTTTTGTCGTCGCACCTACTATCTGTCCGCGCAGCACGCCTTTGCCGTCGATGACCGCTGTAGTCGGGATGCCGCGTATCGAGAACATGTCGGCAACTTTACCGCTGTCGAGCAGCACTCTGATGCCGTATTTGTTTTCTTTGAGGAACGACGCTACTTTTTCTTTGGTGTCACGCATTCCGTCAGTCATGTTGACAGCAAGGAGCACGGCTTCTTTCGATTTGAGCAGCTCGTTGTTCATCTCGTTGAACTCAGGCAGCTCCCCACGACACGGCGGGCACCATGTCGCCCAGAAGTTGAGAATTACGATCTTGCCTTTGTAGTCTGCAAGCGAAACTTTTTTGCCGTTCATGTCCTGAAGCGTAAAGTTTGGTATTTTCGCACCTGTGTCGTAAGCCTGAGCCATAGTCGCAAATACGGCGAATGCAAACAAAGCACAGAGAAGCGCAAAGAATTTCATTGATCTTTTCATTGTTAAACCCTCCCTTTGTGCAGCCATTATATTAAAAAGATTTTAAATGTCCTACGCGATAAGGCGGAAAAATAAAAAAGCCCGGCAAATGCCGGACTTTTTTATTTACTATTTTTCAGCTCCGCTGCCCTTTTTGCGAGTTTCACGCCAAGCTCGTATGCTGCCTGGCAGTCCAGCGGGAACTGCTGCTCTCTCTGCCGTTTTTTGTCTTCGACAGAGAATATCGAGTGCTCGTACTTGTCGTAGTTCGTATACTGCCATGTGTCATAAGAGAGGAGCGTTTCGGGTTTGTCGCCGAGGACCATCTCGGTGAAGCCAGCGAATGGGTCAAGCTGATCTTTGAACGGAGCCATAAGTTTTTCGGGCGCGTTCATAGTATAGATGTAGGCTGTCGGCAGCTTGCGCGTGATAGCGCTCGGGGTTTCGCGGCTGTACATGAGGTACGGGAAGAAGAGGCGCTCAAGGCAGGCGTGCATATCCGGCGTGATGCCCCTGAAGTATATCGGCGAGCCAAATATGACTCCGTCAGCGTTTCTCAGTTTTTCAAGCACAGGCGTGAGACCGTCACGCATGAAACACTCGTGTTTGCCGCCGACCAGCTTACAGCCAAAGCAGCTGCGGCATCCGCGAAAATCTATGTCGCCAAGCTGGATAAGCTCAGTCTCGGCTCCCTGCGCGGCCGCGCCTTCAAGCGCTTTCTGCAGGAGCGTGTCAGTGTTCCATTTTTTGCGCGGGCTTCCGTTTACAGCGATTATTTTCATCGTAAATGTCCCCCTTTCAGCTTCCTTACAATTATTATAAATCTTTTTTGACACCGGCCATACGGTGCGCTATAGTTGCTGAAATAAAAATAACGCCGCAGGGGTACTAAGCGGGAACACCCGCCGATGTTGAGAAGGCTTGATGCCTGACCCTTTGAACCTGTCAGTTAATACTGGCGCAGGGAGCAAAGACCAAGATGCCTGCAGCAGCAGGTATCTTTTTTATTCCGCGGCGGCGGAAGGAGAAACTGTGATGGACAAGGATGAGATAAGACGTTTGATAGCTAAGGCAGTCAGCGATGTGAGGGCGGCCTGCCCAATGGCTGGCTCGGTGACGAATTCCGTGACGATAAACTTCGTTGCGAACGCGCAGCTTGCGGTCGGCGGCTCAGCGGCAATGGTCTATCTGCCAGACGAGGCCGAGGCCTTAGCGAAGCTAGGCGGCGCTTTTTATATCAACGTAGGCACTCTGCTGCCGATATACGAGGAGACTCTGCCTCTTGCGGCAAAGACTCTTTTTGAAAACAAGAAACCGTGGGTGCTAGACCCTGTGGCTGTCGGGCTCGGCGCTCTGCGCACGAAGCTGCTGCTTGAGTTCAGGAAGTACAAACCAAGCATCATCCGCGGAAACGCATCGGAGATAATCGCGCTTGCAGGGCTCTGGGGCCTTGTCGACAGATCAGAGTCCAAGGTGCGCGGCGTGGATTCTACGGAAGGCGTGAACGACGCACGCAGCGCGGCTGTCGCGACAGCGCGTTTCACCGGAGGCGCAGTGGCTGTCTCCGGAGAGACGGATCTCGTGACCGACGGCAAGGTCGTCGCGTTTTCACACGGCGGCTCGCCGATGATGACATGCGTCACTGGCTCAGGCTGCGCGCTCGGCGGCGTAATGGCCGTTTATGCTGCCTGCGCTTCACCTTTCATCGCGGCCCTTACCGGCACGGCCGTCTTCAATTTCTGCGGAGCGCGCGTGGCGGACAAAGCCGAAGGCTCAGGAAGTTTTCAGACAATTTTTATCGACGAGCTTTACAATGCGGACCCAGAGGATCCGGCGAACAACCCGTTTGAGATAGAGGAGGCATAGATAATGAACACTCTTATAGCTCTTGCAATTGCTCCGTGCGGAGTCGGCGACGAGATGGCGCCTTATGTAGCAGAAGTGGTCAAGGTCATACGAGATTCAGGGCTTCCCTGCCGCACTAATTCGATGTTCACAGAGATAGAGGGAGAATGGGACGAAGTAATGAAGGTCGTTAAGGACGCGACGTTCGTGCTCGCGGACAAGGGCATCCGCACGGAGGTCGTGCTCAAGGCCGATATCCGCCCAGGCTTCACGGACATGATGCACGAAAAGACTAAAAAGGTAGATAACATCATCGGAGAACAGAAAAATGTTTGACCGCAAAAAGCTTGACATCTCTGCATATCTAGTGGTCGGTCCCGAGAACACTCTAGGCCGCCCCGTAGCACAGATAGTCAGGAACGCGGTCGAGGCAGGCTTCACATGCGTGCAGGTACGTTCCAAGGTCGTTTCGGCACGCGATCTGATAGCTCTCACGAAGGACTCGGCTGACGCCATTGCTGCGGCAGGAAAGTCCGACTCTGTGGCTCTGGTCGTTGACGACAGGCTCGATGTCGTGCTCGCAGCCCGCGAAGAAGGCATAAAAGTTGACGGCGTCCACGTCGGACAGTCTGACATCCCGGTCGAAGTTTGCAGAAGACTTCTGGGCGAAGACAGCATTGTCGGCCTTTCGGCTGAGACCGCAGGACTGCTTGAATATGTGCGCACAGCAGACACAAGCCTGATAGATTATTTCGGCGCTGGACCGCTGCATGAGACACAGACAAAGAAGGACTGCGAAGTCGATGAGGACAACAATGTGATCCTGCACACGATAGATGACTTCAAAAAACTCGCGGCGATAAGCCCTGTTCCTGTAACAGTCGGCGGCGGAGTGAAGAAAGAGGACATTCCTCAGCTTGCTGCAACGGGCATAGGCGGTTTTTTTGTCGTTTCTGCGGTTGCCGGCGCGGCTGACCCAAAGGCAGCGGCGAGTGAGCTCGTTACACTCTGGCGGAAATATAAAAAGTAACTATATATAGAAGGAAATAAAAAAGACGGCCAAGAGCCGTCTTTTTTTATGGCTAAAGACTTACGACTACAGAGCCCGCAATTATCATGATGACACCGCACCACTGAAGCGGGAAAAGTTTCTGCTTGAGCACGAAATGCCCGAACAGCGCTGCCATGAACGGGCTCGTCGCCGTTATTGCCGTAACGATAGCAACAGGCATGACCTCGATGCAAGCCGCGTAGAGTATCGAGCCTATACAGAGCCCGATAGCACCAGAGGCGGACATGTATATCCAGCCTGCGCGCGGCAAAGTGCGCAGCGGCACTGTTGACGCTGGGTTCATGCACTGAAGCGCATAGCGACTGCCCCAGGCAAGGATGAAAAACGCGACGGAACGGTAAAATGTTATATCGACAGCGCCAAGGCCTGAATATACGATGGAGAGCTTAGTCATCGGCGCACCGAGTGCCCAGCAGCAGCCAGCGGCTATCGCGAGAACAAAACCCTTGACGAGCTTTTTGCCTTTTGGCATCAGCGACCTTTCGGCTGCCGTGTCTGACTTTGGCACGCCGAGCCGCAGGAACAGTAAGCCGGCAACGACAGTCGTTACGCCAATGAACACTGTCAGAGTGATCGGTTCTCCGAGCAGCAGCCACGATGTAAGCGTGACGAGCATCGGGTAAGCGTTGGCAACAGGAACGGCTATGCTGATGCCAAGTATCCTTATCGACATAAAGTAGAAAACATCGCCGAACATGTAGCTTACGAACACCCCGCCGAATATGAACGCGTAGGCCTTCGGCGATGTGACGAGCGGGATGTGGCCGCCGCCCACGACAAGAGCGGCTGCAAACGAGAGTATGAGGAACATGAACGAACGGATAGGGTTTATTTCGTTTGCCGTGCAGCGCGACAAAGCAACGCCGCGGTCCGCCATTATCGGCGACGCGGCCCACAAAGTGGCGCATATAAATGAAATAACAAAGCCCCATAAAGGCATCAGATCACCTCAAGACCTGCTCATTGTACACTAGAGCCTGATTTTTTGACAGGCGCGGCGTTATGTCTTTGCGCCTCCGCAGTTCCGTTTGTAAAGATTTCCGCGAAAAACTGCGCAGCAAAAAAGCTCCGGCTTCACGCCGGAGCTTTTTATATTCAATGCATCTGAATTATGAAAGGTAAGCGAGCAGGATGCCGCCAGCAAGAACCGAGCCTATCTGCCCTGCGACGTTGGCGCCGATAGCATGCATGAGCAGGAAGTTCGAGTTGTCCTCCGCCTGCCCCATCTTCTGGATGACACGCGCGGACATAGGGAACGCCGAGATGCCGGCCGCGCCGACCATCGGGTTCACCTTTCTGCCTTTCGGCAGGAAGAAGTTGAGTATCTTAGCCGTGATGACGCCGCCAGCAGTATCGAGTATGAACGCAACGAGGCCCATCGCAATTATGATGAGCGTCTTTTCGTTGACGAACTTGGCGCCTGTCATAGTAGCAGCGATGGAAAATCCGAGCAGTATCGTAACTATATTTGCCAGCTCGTTCTGTGCGGCCTGCGAAAGTCTCTCTGTGACGCCGCTCTCACGCAGCAGGTTGCCAAACATGACAAAACCAAGAAGCGAAACTGAGGCCGGCGCGATGAGACCGCCGATTATCGTTATGATTATCGGGAAGAGTATGCGCGCGCGGCGCGTAGCTTTCTTGCGCGGCTGAGGCATCTTTATGCGGCGCTCTTTCTTCGTCGTCAGAGCAAGTATGACCGGCGGCTGGATTATTGGAACCAGCGCCATGTAAGTGTACGCCGCGACCGAGATTGGCCCCAGCAAATTAGGAGCGAAACGCGCGGAAACATAAATAGACGTCGGGCCGTCGGCAGCTCCGATTATTCCGATAGACGCCGCCTCGTAGAGGTTGAAGCCAAGCAGCAGTGCGAGCCCCATTGTGAGGAATATTCCGGCCTGCGCAGTGAGGCCGAACAGAAAGACCTTCGGGTTCTCAAGAAGCGGTCCAAAGTCGCACATGGCTCCGACAGCGACGAGTATCAGCAGCGGCAGCAGCTCGTTCGCAATGCCCATGTTGAAGAGCATCGAGAGCGCACCCTCTACGACCTTGCCTCCGGCTATCTGATCGATGGCTGACGAAAGAGGCAGGTTCACAAGCAAAGTTCCAAATCCCATCGGAAGGAGCAGATTCGGCTCAAAGTCCTTTTTGATGGCCAGATACATGAGCAGCGCACCCACGCCGATCATCACTACATTCTGCCAGGTGACTGCATGATACATCTGTGTAAAAAGTTCCAATCTCATTCCTCCATGCAATTAATGTCAGTCCATTATAACAGCAGCGGCGCGGTTTGCCACAACATATCAAAATTCCTCAGAAAATTTCACAAATCAGTCGTCAAACAGCGCGTCAATGTTTATAATTGCTTTAGCAAAGAACGGAGCGTGGAAGTGTGAGCACAAAGGGAAAATTTTTTGGCAGAGTACTTTCATCATGGCTCGCGGCTGGTTCGCATAACGGGCGCGTCTTTGTGCTCGACGCGGTTTGCCTCGTCTTCGCAGTATATCTCGGCTACGCCTTAAGGCTCACGTTCTTTATCACAGGCGGATTCCGCTACCAGTTCGCGATAGCGGCCGCAGTATTCACACCGGTCGTTCTCGCAGTCCTCTTTATAGGAAAGATATATTCGATCTCATGGCCGCAGGCTAGCGTAGAAGAGTATGCACGTCTCTTCCGCTGGTATATCGCGGCGGTCATCGTATTCTGCCTCATCTCTTATATTCCAAGAAGATTCGTCGTTCCGCGTTCGTCGCTTGCCATCATGTCCTTCGCCGCGCTGCTCATGCTTGTCGGCATGCGCGCGACGTGGCGGCTGCTGCTCATCTATCAGTCTGGCGACTCAGCACGCGGCAGACGCACGCTCATAATAGGAACCGGCGAGCCGGCAGCCCAGCTTGCAAGGAGCCTGACGCGGGGCGACTCGCAGCTCCGCCCTGTCGGTTTCATAGACGAGGACCAGCAGCATAAGGGGCTCATCATTGCTTCGCTCAAAGTCCTGGGTGCCAAAGACGACATTCCAAAGGTCATAAAAGACTACAGCATCGAGACAGTGCTTATAGCGCTTGCGTCGCCGACAGGACCTGACATCAAATCTTATATGGACATACTCGCACCCTGTGGTGTAACGGTGCGCGTGCTTCCAAGCATAACGGAGCTTGCTGACGGACAGGTGAGCGTGAGCCGCCTGCGCTCAGTGAAACTTGAGGACCTTCTGCGCCGCGACCCAGTCCACCTCGACGACGCGGCTACAGAGAAACTCATAAAAGGCAAGACTGTTCTCGTCACAGGAGCCGGAGGCTCTATCGGCTCAGAGATATGCCGTCAGGTTCTGGCGAAAGGGCCGAAGGAAGTCATCGCGCTCGGCCACGGCGAGCAGTCGATATACCTGCTTATGGAATCTCTGGCCGATAAGGGCATAGCTTCAGCAGTCCGCCCAGTCATCGCGGATATATCAGACAGAGAGACTATGGATAGTGTGTTTACAAAATACAGTCCACAGGTAGTGTTTCACGCCGCCGCACACAAGCACGTACCGCTCATGGAATTCAACCCGCGCGAAGCTCTGCGCGTCAACGCATACGGGACATGGAACATCGCCGACGTAGCCGGCACGCACGGCGTTGAACGGTTCGTCATGATATCGACAGACAAGGCAGTCCATCCGTCAAGCGTGATGGGCGCGACGAAACGCATCGCAGAACGTCTGCTTTTCTCCGTAAGCAGCAGATACCCGGCCACGCAGTACATGGCTGTCAGGTTCGGCAACGTCCTCGGAAGCCGCGGCAGCGTCGTGCCGAAATTTGAGAAACAGATCGAGCATGGAGGACCTGTCACTGTCACACATAAGGACATGAAGCGCTACTTCATGCTCATCCCGGAAGCAGTAAGTCTCGTGCTCCAGGCCGGAGCCATCGGCAGCGGCGGCAGCCTCTTCGTGCTCGACATGGGAGAACCTGTCAATATCACAGAGATGGCAGAGACTCTCATCCGCCTCCACGGCCACGAACCATACACAGAGATCCCCATCGTCTTTACAGGCATCCGCCCAGGCGAGAAGCTCTACGAGGAACTCTTCTACGACCCTGCTCACGTTGACCGCACATCTAACGATAAGATATTTCTCACTCGTCTCGCGCCTGAAAAGGAGTCTATCCTGCCGAAGGTGCAGGAGATCCTCCGCTCGAGCGGATGCGGTGAGATGTCACCCGAAGAACTCAGCTCCTCCATTTTTACTCTCGGAAGCAAGGATTAGCGTATTCTGAAAAGCCCGACTCTCAGCGGTTTAAACACCGTTTCTTGTGTTAATTTTGCCTTAAAACTTTAAATTTAGCTACACAATCCCTTCATAAGACCACCAAAACTTTATTTTTTGCTTAAAAAATTCAAAAACATTAGCAAAATCGACGGAGTTAGCCGCAAAAACTTGACGTATTTATTTTTAGTCGGTTATCATATTTAGTGCATCAACAGCCAGTTCTGAAATCTAAAAAATAAAATATGTTCTCTTTTAAGATTTCTTGGCTGACGATGATGAGGAGGTTACAAAATGCGAAATCTATGGAAAAGGGGAATCGACTTTCTGCCTCAGACAGCAGCGGCGCTTGTACTTCTCGCGGCGTTCGTGGTCTTCCCCGTATACGGAGTATGCAGCGCAGCTCCGAGAACACATGACATACGCTCATATGGTGTCGATTTTATTCAGGCCGATGATTCAAACAGCAGCGAACACGACACAGTCGTTTATCTCAAGAGGCACGAGACAGTACTTCCTGAGAAGGGAGTAGCCATCGAAGTCACCACACCGGCAGAGACGATCAGGACATCGAATGCGAAGTACGACAGATCAGTCTGCTCAGCACTTTCAAATATGCGCCTTTCAACACAGCACCTCGACACATGGGCAAAACAGCACGATCGTTCAACGCTGAAGAACCTCTGTAAGATGTCACCAAACCAGCAGCAGAAAGTGGCCACAATAGCGACCTACATCCGCAGGGTCAACAAGACTATATCTCCGGAGACGGCATGGCGCGAGGCGTCAGCCCTCGTTACGTACAGTGCCAAATACGGCATACCCGCCGAACTTTCAGCAGGCGTCGCAAAAACCGAAAGCACATTCAACCCCAACAGTCAGAGCCGTGCAGGAGCGCTTGGCGTCATGCAGGTCATATGGAACATCCACCATGGCATGCTCAGCGCCAGAAACATCGCTACGACCAGGAACCATATGTTCGACCCGGAACGCGGCGTAGAAGCAGGAGTGCTTCTCCTCTCCCGCTATGTCAGAGCATACGGCTCTATACAGAACGCACTCTGCCGTTACTACGGCGGCATATCAAGCTCATATGTAAGAAGGATATCCAACAACATGGCAATGCTGCAGGTCCGTTAAGAATATTCCAGACAGAGAATAAAAAGAGCCAGCTCAATTTGAGCTGGCTCTTTTTTGCCTTTTTAGCGGAGCTATTTCAGGTAAGGTTTTGTGACAGAGGCTGCGCAGCTTAGGACATCCTCCGGTTTTCCAGAGAAGAGGACTTCTCCGCCGGACATGCCTCCGCCAGGGCCGAGCTCTATGAGCCAGTCAGCCTGCTTTATGACATCGAGGCTGTGCTCGACGAGAAAGAGCGTATTGCCTGCATCTGTCAGTTCGTTGAAGAGCTTCATGAGCGTCTTGATGTCTCCGAGGTGCAGCCCGTCGGTCGGCTCATCAAGGACAAAGATCGTTCCTTTGCGCGAAAGCTGCGACGCAAGTTTCACGCGCTGCAGCTCGCCGCCGGACAGTGTCGTCATCGGCTGATTCAAGTGCAGATATCCAAGCCCTGTGCGCCGCAGAGACTCAAGCTTTTCAGTAAGCAGCTCACCGGCAAAGAATTCTTTAGCGTCGTCCACAGTCATGTCCATGACCTCTGCGATATTCTTTCCTTTATACATATACTTCAGGACTTCCTGCGAAAAACGTTTGCCGTGGCAGACATCGCATACAGTCTCAATGGCATCCATAAAGGCCATGTTGGAAACTATTACGCCGCTGCCATGGCACGCGGGACAGGCTCCCTTTGAGTTGAAGCTGAAATATGCCCGTGCGACCTTGTTCTCGGCGGCAAAGAGCGCGCGCATCTCGTCCATGATGTCGAGGTATGTCGCCGGCGTTGAGCGCATGTTGATGCCGATGTCCTTCTGCCCTATCATTACGACTTCCTCGGGACATACAGCTGAGAACGCTTCCATGAGCGAGCTCTTGCCCGAACCAGCCACGCCGGCGATGACGGTCATGATGCCAAGCGGCAGGTCTGTCGAGACGTTTTTGAGGTTGTGGAGCGTTACATTCTCGAGGCGGAAATGTCCCCTAGCCGTGCGCAGGTCATTTTTAAAGTCTGTCTTGGCGCGCAGCATACGTCCTGTGAGGGTATCGGACTTCAGCAGGCCGCTGTAAGTCCCTTCGAACATTATCCTGCCTCCGGAATTTCCGGCGCCGGGTCCCATGTCAACGATGTGGTCCGCCAGCTTTATCACCTCGCGCTGGTGCTCGACGATGAGCACGGTGTTGCCGTGGTCGCGCAGACCAACGAGCGAGTCCGTAAGGCGGCTGATGTCCTTAGGGTGCAGCCCGGCGCTCGGCTCGTCAAGGACGTAAGCCATATCAGTAAGCGCGGAATTTATGTACTTTGCTATTTTTATTCTCTGAGCTTCCCCGCCGGAAAGTGTCCCTGTGCCGCGCGCAAGGGACAGATAGCCGAGCCCGATGGCACAGAGCGCGCCGAGACGTTTCGTGAGCTCGCGCTTGATATCGCCGGCAAGCGGGTCGTCTATAGCTGCGATAAAATCCATGGCCTCCGGGATAGACATTGCCGTAACGTCCGCGATATTTTTTCCGTTTATCCTGCAGCTGCGGACACGCTCGTTCACTCGCGAGCCTCCGCAGTCGGGACAGACAAAACTGCTCACCATATTGTTCAGAATATTCTGGTGAAGCTTTCCCTCTTTCGTATTGATAACGCTGCGGTACATGCGATGGATGATGCCCTCATACTTCGCGCTCTTCGGCCAGTTCGACGGCGGGTTCTTGAGGCGTATCTGAGGTGAGTTGAGGAAGAGTTCGAGCTCCTCAGGCGAATAGTCCTTTATCTTCTTGTCCAGGTCGAACAGCCCGCTGTGGGCGTAGCGTATCCAGCGCCACATGCCGTAGCCGAACGCCGGATAGTGTATAGTATCCTCGTCGTTGAGGCTCTTGTTGAAATCAACAAGCTTGTGGATGTCGAGCTCATTTACAACGCCTATTCCATCGCAGCGCGGGCACTTGCCCGACGGATGGTTGAACGAGAACGTGTCGGAATAGCCGATAAAAGGTTTGCCGACACGCGAGAAGAGCAGCCGCAGAAGAGAATATATGTCCGTATATGTCCCGACAGTCGAGCGTGTGTTCGCGGCAGGCTTCTTCTGGTCGATGACAATAGTCACGGGAAGACTGCCGATGTGCTCCACATCGGGGCGTCCGTACTTCGGCAGAAACTGCTGCACGAAGCTTGGGAACGTCTCATTGAGCTCACGGCGCGACTCTGCCGCTATCGTATCAAGGCAGAGTGACGACTTGCCTGATCCCGACACACCTGTAAAGACAGTTATCTGCTTCTTCGGTATCTTCAGTGAAATGTTTTTGAGGTTGTTCTCAAACGCGTTCGTGATATCAATTGTGCCGTATGAACTTCTGACCCCTTCCGTGTCAGGGAGAAGCCCATCTGTAGATTTGATTTTCTGTTGAGTTTCCATTTTTCATTTCCTTCTATTTATATGTTGCTTCTATTATATATATGCCCGCCTATTTTTATCCTGCATAAAAATTATTCTGATCCTTTGTAAAACATTCTATATTATATAGAAGGTTTTATTTGGTCTTAGCACACGTCTCTGAATTTTCTGCCTCGCGTAAAAAAATCCCCGCCGCACCAAATTCAGCGCCGGGGACAAAAACCACATAAGCAGCAAATATCAGCCGGCTATACCTCGAAAGTTCCTACGACTGCCGTATGGTCGGACGGTTTTTCCGCAGCACGCAGACTGCGCTCAACAATGACACCTGTGCAGGCTTTAGCTGTCGCCATTGTCCCGATAAGGTGGTCGATGCGCCAGCCGATGTTCCTGTTGAGCGCATCTTTCACGCGGTAGTCCCAGAACGTGAATTCACCTGCGTCAGGCCTGTGCTGGCGGAAGATATCAACTAGCCCCCATGACTCTACGTCAGAGAGCGCATCTTTGACAACCTGAGTAAAGCAGACGTGGTCCTTCTTGTTTTCTGGGTGCGTCACGTCTATATCGGTCGGCGCGACGTTCAGGTCGCCGACCCAAAGCAGCAGACCGGAAGTTTTGTAATCCCGCTCAAACATAGCGCGGATGCGTTTAAAGAAGCGCAGCTTGTACGGGAAATCAGGATTATCCATCTCTTTGCCCTGCGGAACGTATGTGTCGATAATATTAAATTTACCGAAACGAGCCCGTGCAACGCGCGCCGCCTCCGATTCACCGCGGTCCGGCTCAGGCTCATCGCCCAGGCCGAATGCAACTTCGTCCGGCTCGGCACGCGATATCACCGCCACACCGTTATACGACTTCATTCCCTTGAAGTTTGACTTGTATCCGAGAGCCTCAAATGCCGCGACGGGAAAGTCTGCGTCCTGACACTTAGTCTCCTGCAGGCACAGGATGTCCGGCGCATCCGGTCCTGAAAGCCATTTCTCGAGCACTGGCATACGGCTCTTTACTGAATTTACATTGAACGTTGCGACCTTTAATGACGGCATTATTAACGCCTCCAACTATTTTTATCAGCAAATGAATTATAACAGCATAGTCTGTGCTTAAGCCATATTTGCGTGCCGCTTGCCAATTTCGGCTGCGGCAGTTAAAATAAGCGACATGGAAAACTATCGTATTTTCTCAATGGCAAATATCTGCTGCTGTACGGAGGTCCATCTGGGCTGATCCGTTCGGTGTTTTTTGCCGCGCGGCAATATCCACGGCAGGGAATATGAATGTTTACGGGCCTGCTGGTGCGGGCCCGTTTTTTTTGAAGCTTATAACGACCACCATTTGGAGTGATCTGCAAATGACATTTTTTGAGTACATCAGAAGCGACTTTGACGCAGCAATGAGAAACGACCCTGCGATACCGCACGGTTTCCGCGGTTTCCTCGAGATCGTCTTCTGCACACCCGGCTTTCTCGCAATAACGTTCCACCGGATATTCCACTACATGCACTCGACAATGCACATCCCGGTTCTGCCGCGCTTCCTTTCGTTATTCGTGCGCTGGTGGACCGGCATCGAGATACACCCGGGAGCCGTCATAGGCAGCGGATTTTTCATCGACCACGGCGCCGGCGTCGTCATCGGCGAAACTTCAGAGATAGGCGACAACGTCACAATGTATCAAGGCGTCACGCTTGGCGGCACAGGCAAAGACAAAGGCGTAAAGCGCCATCCGACGGTAGGCGATAACGTCTTCATCGGCAGCGGCGCCAAGATACTCGGCCCTATCAAGGTCGGTTCCAACTCACGCATCGGCGCAAACAGCGTCGTTCTCAAGAATGTTCCGGAAAACGCGACCGTCACCGGCATGAGAGCTCGCATAGTAAAAGTGAACGGAGAGCGCGTCAGCGGCGATATGAAGATGAGCACAGAAGAGCTGCTTTCAAAAATATTCCTGCTCGACGAAGACATCAGCCAGCTCAAAAAAGAGATACGCAGGCTCAAAGGCGAGGTCGAGCCCGAAACGGTTCAAGAACCTCACGAAGTTGAAATAGAAGTAGTTCACAGACATAAGAAATAAATAAAAAAGCGCCGGATCTCTCCGGCGCTTTTTCTGCAATACAACTTCCTTCTATTATATATAGTTTATACTCTCGAAGTCGCCATGAGGAGCTTTATCCTGTTAAGCTGGTTCACTGCGCTCACGCTTGCGTCGAAATCGAGCGCGAGAATGTTGACGTTGCCGTAGAGCCGCTTTAGCTCCTTGATGACGCCCTTGCCTGTGATATGGTCCGGCAGGCATGAGAACGGCTGTATGCAGAGGATGTTCTTAACTCCGCTCTCTATCATCGCTGCCATCTCCGCGGTCAGCAGCCAGCCTTCACCACCCTGGTTGCTCTGCGAGACAATGCCTTTCGACTTTTCCGCCATCGACTCTATGCTGTGTATTCCGCCAAACCTTGTGCCTTCAAGCGCCTTCTTCACAGGCGCACGCAGGAATTCAAGCGCTCTGATGCCGGCTCCGCCGAGCAGTGCCGGCATGAATGCCCCGCCGAGGCTGCGGTTCTTGTATATCGGGTCGTGCATGCAGTAGAGCAGGAAGTTTGCGATGTCTGGCACATAGGCTTCTCCGCCTTCGCGCTCTATGGTTTCGACGATATGCTCGTTCGCGCCCGCGTGGTATTTTACGAGGATCTCTCCGACGACACCGACTCTCGGTTTCTGCTCCGCGCTTATCGGCACAGACGCGAAGTCTTTCACCATAGCTTTTACTTCTGACTTGAAGAGGTGCCACCCTCCGTCACGGATATCGTCTTTGACACGCTCTTTCCACTTTTCATAAAGGCTGTCCGTATCGCCCTTGCTGAGCTCATAAGGACGTGTGCGCAGCGAAAGGCGCATCATAAGATCGCCGTAGAGCATTGCTAACATTGCACGCCACATGACTTTCGCTGGTATTTTGAGCGGCACTGCTCCGCCGCCATCCTGCGCGTTGAGCGCTACGACACGCACCTGAGGGAATCCAGCGGCATCGAGAGCCATGCGCATCAGCCTCACATAGTTGCTCGCTCGGCATATGCCGCCAGTCTGCGCGTAAAGGCAGTCTGTAGTGTCAGGGTCGTATTCCCCGCTCTGCAGAGCTTTGAGGAACTGTCCGATGACGATGGCAGCAGGATAACACATATCGTTATTTACGTAGCGCAGGCCTAACTCGGCACATTCGCGTCCGCCTTCAGGCAGCAGCCGCAGATCATAACCGCCGCATTTGAATGCCGTCTCAATGAACTGGAACTGATGCATCGAAAGCGGCGGGCATAGTATCGTGCGCCCGCCTTTGCCTGGCTGCGGCAGATCTGTCCGCGTCGAAGTGTTTTCAGCTTTTGCCGCGCTGCGAGACCTGCCGGCATTTATAGCTGCCAGCAGAGAACGCACTCTGATGCGCACCGCTCCGTTGTTGCTTCCTTCATCGACTTTTATCATCGTGTAGAGCTTTCCGTATCTTTCAAGAAGCTCGGAAGTCTGCCCTGAACTTATCGCGTCAAGCCCGCAGCCGAATGAATCTATCTGCACTAGTTCTGTGTTTTTGAAGCGCGGATCAGTTGCCGCAGCCATCGCAGCGCGGTAGAGGCGTGAGTGGAATACCCACTGATCCAGGACTCCGACGCCGTCCCTGCCCATGCTGCCCATGCCACATACAGAATCTTCGGTGAAGAGCGTAACTCCGTACTCGTTGATGAGTTCAGGGATGCCATGGTTCACTTCGGGGTCAAGATGGTACGGGTGTCCGGCGAGAATGATACCTACCGTGCCGTGCTCTGTCATGTACTCGAGCGCTCTGCGCCCCAGGTCAGCAACGTCATCACGGAATTTTTTCTGCGCGGCCTGTGCTTCTTCAGCTGCCTCACGCAGCTCTTTCCTAGAAATATGGAAATCTTTGAGCGCCTCTTCCATTGCGTAGACTATCTGTCCTGCCAGTTCGATATTGACATCCGGATGCATGAACGCAACGCCGGGCTCGCGCAGCCCGTCGATGTTGAGGCGCGCTACGTCCGGATAGCCTATCACGACAGGACAGTTGAAATTTTTCTTTGCGTCGGCAAATTCTTTCTTCTCCGTCATCAGCGTCGGATAGAATATGCGCTTCACACCGCGCACGAGCAGGTCAACTATGTGCCTGTGCACGAGCTTCGCCGGATAGCAGACCGTCTGCGAAGGTATCGTGTCTATGCCGAAATTTTTGTCCGGCCGCTCCGACGAAAGCTCGACGCGGAAGCCCAGCTTTGTAAAGAACGTAAACCAGTACGGGTAATCTTCGTACATATTGAGCACACGCGGAATGCCAACTGTTCCGCGCACAGCAGCATCTGCTGCAAGCGGCTCATAATATTCGAAGAGACGTTTGTATTTTTGAGCGTAGACATTCGGCGGCAGATCTTTCTTCACCGCACCGCCTCCGCCTTTTGCACAGCGGTTGCCTGAGATGTAGCTTCGTCCGTCACTAAACTTCGTGCGCGTAAGGATGCATGAGTTACCGCAGCCGCGGCAGCGGAATGTATTTGCCTCAGCGCTGAAATCTTTGAGTTTATCGGCTGAAACGAGCGAGCCTGCACAGCCGTCCCAGCGGTCACGTGCAAGCAGCGCCGCGCCGAATGCTCCCATAAGCTCAGGGATATCAGGCCTCACGACGTTCCTGCCAGTGAGCAGCTCAAATGCGCGAAGCAGCGCGTCGTTCTTAAACGTTCCGCCCTGCACGACTATGTTTTTGCCAAGCTCTTCGGCGCTCTTTATCTTGAGCACTTTGTAAAGCGCGTTGCGGACTATCGAATAGACGAGCCCGGCAGAAATGTCGCTGATGGATGCTCCGTCCTTCTGCGCCTGGCGCACGCGCGAGTTCATGAATACCGTGCAGCGCGAGCCAAGGTCGACGGGCGACAGCGATTTCTCCGCCTCTTTGGCAAAGTCGGCGACGCCCATGTGCAACGATTCCGCGAAACTTTGCAGGAACGAGCCGCAGCCCGACGAGCATGCCTCATTGAGAAATACTCTGTCTATAACACCGCCGCTGATGCCGAGGCACTTCATGTCCTGTCCGCCGATGTCTATGACGAAGTCGACGCCTGGCAGGAAAAATTCAGCGGCACGTGAATGCGCGACCGTCTCTACTTCGCCGATATCAACACCGTAAGCAGTCTGGATCAGCTTTTCTCCGTAGCCTGTGACAGCGCTGCTGTTTATCGTCACGCTTTCTGGGAGCAGTGAATAAATTTCGGAAAGTATTCCGCGCACAGTTGTGACCGGCTTTCCGGCGCCAAGCACGTAGCGCGAGTAAAGCAGCTGTCCGTCGCTTCCGACGAGCACTGCCTTCGTGGTCGTTGAGCCCACATCTATGCCGAGATACGCGCCGCCGCTGTAATCACCCAGTTTCGCGCGTTTCACTTTGCCGAGCGCGTGCCTGTTTTTAAATTCCTCATGCTCGGCTTCAGTCTTAAAAAGCGGAGGAAGGGCCGATGTGGCAGAAGTATGCTGCGATACGAAATATTTATGCGCGCGTTTTCCGATGTCATCCATATTCATCGCGCTGCCGCCTTTAGCGCTTATGGCTGCGCCTATTGCGACAAAAAGGTGCGGATTCTCAGGCACGATACACTGCTCCGGCGTGAGCTTGAGCGTCTCTGCGAAACGTTTGCGCAGCTCAGGCATGAAGTAAAGCGGCCCGCCTAGGAACGCCACTTTGCCTTTGATACGCCTCCCACATGCAAGGCCGCTTATCGTCTGGTCAACTATGGCCTGGAATATCGAAGCCGCAATGTCAGAGCGCGACGCGCCGTCGTTGAGCAGAGCCTGCACATCAGTCTTTGCAAAGACTCCGCAGCGTGACGCAATCGGATATATCGTTTTGTAACTTCTGGCAAGCTCGTCAAGACCGTTCACATCGATACCCAGCAGAGCTGCCATCTGGTCGAGAAACGCGCCGGTGCCTCCTGCGCAGGTCTCGTTCATGCGCTGGTCGGCGCCGGACGAATCAAAGAACGTAAGCTTCGCGTCTTCGCCGCCGAGCTCGATGCTCACGTCAACGCCGGGCAGGAACCTGCCGATGCTGCGTGAGCACGCGATCTGCTCCTGCGTGAAAGGAACGTCCATGCCCTTCGCCAGGTCAAGCGCACCTGAGCCCGCGACGGATATAGTGAAATTCGTCCCGAGATAATTTTTCCGAATATCATCGACAATTTTTTTTGCTGTTGTCTTTATATCAGCGAAGTGCCGCATATAACGGCTGAAAATCATCCTGTCCTCATCATCGAGGATCACGGCTTTCACTGTTGTTGAGCCAATATCAAGGCCCGCGTGAAGTAACTGCATTATTATTCTCCTGTTCTGTCCGTAAAAAAAGCTGGTAGTGCCTGCATGCAGGCAAAAGGAGCTGGTGCTCCCGTATGTGCATGGAACAGGAGAAAATTACAGTCTTAGGACTATGTTAGGATGCTGGTAGGAGGATGAGCTGCTTATATCAGAATTGCTGCTGACATCAAAAGCATAAAATTCGAAAACGTTCGACTGGAGCTGCGAAAGCGCGGCATGTGCGCTGACGCGCGAAGACACCGCTCTTATGTGTGCCAGGAGACGGTTAAGGAAACTCTGGCGCGAAAGCTGAGGAATGTTCATATTGCTGCTGAGATTCGCTGCAGCAAGCGCTGATGCGGAAGCGCCGGCAGAGAGCACGCCGGGCTGTGTGATGACCAGCGGGCAGAGCGAAGCAAAAAGCTGCAGCACAGTGAAAGATGCCAGTATAGCAAGGGCATATAAAGACTTTTTCTTTACATGCAGAAAACGTTTATAAAATTTTCTCATACCGGCACCTCCCTTCATTTCCGTGCGTAGAATAGCACAAAAAATGACAATATTCATCAGGATTTCTACCTTTATTTAAAAATTATAATCTGAGCTATTGATATGTACCACAGCTTTATGCAGCTGCAAACAGTAAAAACAGCGAAAATGGCTCAAAAAGCCCTTACATTAAATGGTATAAAAACAACTTACATTTTAGCCTTATCATGTTAAAATGATGGTTCACCGTAAATGCAAGACAGCCCGCATTTATTTCGCAGGCAGTTAAAGTCGTTACAAAATGCAGAAATACTGAAAAATCCTACTAGGTATTGCTTTATTGCGGCAGGATAATATATAATGTGAAATATTGAACAAGACATCAACTTTTTGTCGCTACATCAAAAAATTGATGTACTGCGGATGCAACATAAATCCACAACAGCAGTGCATTTGTTCATAGAAAGTTTGCAATAACGGACACAAAATCATAAGGAGGTAATTTTGATGGGAAAGAAAGTCGTTCTTGCCGGCGCATGCCGCACAGCAGTTGGAGTTATGGGCGGAGCCCTGAGCAGCACACCAGCGGCCCAGCTTGGAACAATAGTTATCAAGGAAGCTATCAAAAGGGCAGGTATCAAGCCTGAAGATGTGCAGCAGGTCTATATGGGCTGCGTCATCCAGGCCGGATGCGGACAGAACGTAGCGCGTCAGGCTGCAGTGTATGCAGGAATCCCTGTCGAGTCACCGGCGATCACAGTCAACGTTCTCTGCGGTTCAGGCCTTGAGAGCGTCAATATGGCAGCCCGCATGGTAAGAGACGGCGAAGCAGATGTCGTCATCGCAGGCGGCACCGAAAACATGTCGATGGCCCCTTATCTTCTCGATAAGGCCCGCTTCGGATATCGCATGGGACATGCAAAGCTTTACGATTCAATGATTAAAGACGCACTCACAGACGTTTTCGGAGACTACCACATGGGCATGACAGCTGAGAACATCTGCGACGACTGGAAACTTACAAGAGAAGAGCTCGACGCATTCTCAGCAAGCAGCCAGCAGAAAGCAGTAGCAGCACAGGAAGCCGGATACTTTGACAAAGAGATAGTCGGCGTCGAAGTCAAACATAAAAAAGATACGATCATTTTTAATAAAGACGAAGGCCCGCGTCAGGGCGTAACAGTCGAATCACTTTCAAAACTCAAACCGGCATTCAAAAAAGACGGCGGACTCGTCACGGCCGGCAACGCATCTGGGATCAACGACGGAGCTGCTGCAGTCGTCGTCATGTCTGAGGAAAAAGCAAAAGAGCTCGGCGTGAAACCGCAGGCTGAATGGATTGACGGCGTGCTCGCAGGTGTTGAGCCGCGCATCATGGGCATCGGCCCTGTAGCGGCAACAAAGAAGCTCCTCGCCAAAATAGGCGGACTCGAAGTCAAGGATTTCGACCTCGTTGAAGCCAACGAAGCCTTCGCTGCACAGTCAGTCGCAGTCGGCAAAGAACTCAACTGGATCCCTGAGAGGCTCAACATCAGCGGCGGCGCTATCGCGCTTGGCCACCCAGTCGGAGCTTCCGGATGCCGCATCCTCGTCACGCTTCTCTACGGCATGGAACGCACAGGCGCAAAGACTGGCCTCGCCACGCTCTGCGTAGGCGGCGGCATGGGCTGTGCGGCTGCAGTAAAAGCTTACGAAGCATAACTGTTAAATAAGAAGAAATCAGAGGAGGGATCAGCACATGGAATTCGTGACTTATGAAGTTAAAGACATGGTAGGAGTTCTCACAATCAACCGTCCGCAGGCGCTCAACGCCCTCAATTCAGACGTGCTTAACGACATCGAATCCGTCATAGATTCCATCGATGTCAGCGACGTGCGCGCCCTCGTAATCACAGGCGCGGGCGAAAAATCGTTCGTAGCCGGAGCGGACATAGCTCAGATGTCGAAGCTCACAAGAGCTGAAGGCAAAGCCTTCGCGAAAAAAGGCATCGACATCTTCCGCAAGATAGAGCTTCTTCCCATTCCAGTCATCGCAGCCGTCAACGGCTACGCTCTCGGCGGCGGCAACGAACTCGCTCTTTCCTGCGATATCCGCATCTGCTCTGAGAACGCAATTTTCGGGCAGCCTGAAGTAGGGCTCGGCATCACGCCTGGTTTCGGAGGCACGCAGCGCCTTGCGCGCACAATAGGCGTAGGCAAAGCAAAGGAAATAATCTATACAGCTAAAAACATCAAAGCTGACGAAGCTTACAGAGTCGGACTCGTCAACGCTGTCTACCCCGCTGCTGAACTTATGCCGGCGGCTCTGAAGCTGGCGGGCAAAATTGCGAGCAACGCTCCTATCGCGGTGCGTGCCTGCAAAGAAGCCATCAACGGAGGACTCCAGGCAGACATCGACACAGGTCTCAGACTTGAAGAGACGCTTTTCGGCGGCTGCTTCGAGAGCGAAGACCAGGTCAACGCCATGGAAGCGTTCCTCAGCAAGACGAAAGTCGAAAAATTCAATAATAAATAAGTAACAAATTTCTGTCGGAGTTGTATCATAGACCGGGGCTCATCCCCGGCAGCTCCGGCAGAATTAAATTTTTTCTGCACATCATTAAATAGAAAGAAAAGGCCGCAAGGCCGTAAAAAATTCCAAATAACAGGAGGAGAAAAAATGAAAGTTGGTATCATCGGAGCCGGAACAATGGGATCGGGCATCGCACAGGTATTTGCACAGACTGAAGGATTTTCCGTCTGCCTCTGCGACATCAACAAAGAACTTGCTGAGAAGGGCAAGGGCAAAATAGCAAAAGGGCTCGGCAGACTCGTCGAAAAAGGCAAGCTCGACCAGGCCAAAGCTGACGCTGTCGTTGCCAACATCACGACAGGAACAAAAGAAGAACTCTGCGGCGACTGCGACCTCATCATCGAAGCAGCCAGCGAAAATGAAGCTATCAAGACACAGACATTTGTAGAACTCGACAAAATTGCAAAGAAAGACTGCATGTTCGCATCGAACACATCATCGCTTTCAATCACGGGCCTCGCGAAGAACCTGAGCCGTCCGCTCATAGGCATGCACTTCTTCAACCCAGCTCCTGTAATGAAGCTCATCGAAGTCATCGCCGGCCTCAACACGCCTCCTGAGATGGTCGAGAAAGTCATCGCTCTTGCGAAACAGCTCGGAAAGACGCCTGTCCAGGTCAATGAAGCGGCAGGATTTGTCGTCAACCGCATCCTCGTTCCGCTCGTCAACGAAGGCATCTGCATTCTTGAATCCGGCGTTGCATCAGCCGAAGATATCGATACGGCAATGAAACTCGGCGCCAACCACCCCATGGGTCCGCTCGAACTCGGCGACCTCATCGGACTTGACGTCTGCCTCGCAGTAATGGAAGTCCTCTACTCCGAGACCGGCGATCCGAAATACCGTCCGTGCGAACTTCTCCGCAAAATGGTACGCGGCGGCCGTCTCGGCAGAAAGACCGGCAGGGGCTTCTTCGACTACAGCAAATAGCATCATTCAGACAGAAACCGGAGGAATAGAGAATGGATTTTAAGCTTGACAAAGCGCATGAAATGATGCGGACGCTCTACCGCGATTTCGCACAGAACGAGGTAAAACCTCTTGCGCAGGAGATCGACGAGACCGAAAGGTTCCCGCGGGAAACAGTCGAAAAGCTCCAGAAATACGGAATGATGAGCATCGACATCCCGAAAGAATACGGCGGACAGGGCTGCGACTCTCTCTCATACGTAATAGCGCTTGAAGAGATCGCAAAAGTCTGCGGTACAACAGCAGTTCTGCTTTCAGCACACACGACTCTCTGCTGCGGACCGATACTCAAATTCGGCACAGAAGAGCAGAAACAGAAATATCTCGTGCCGCTCGCAAAGGGCGAAAAGCTCGGAGCTTTCGCGCTCACAGAGCCTAACGCAGGCACAGACGCAGCCGGGCAGCAGACGAAGGCTGTCCTTGACGGTGACGAATGGGTCCTCAACGGAAGCAAGATATTCATCACTAACGGCAAGGAAGCCGACATATACATCGTCTTCGCTATGACCGACAAATCAAAAGGCACCAAGGGCGGCATCTCGGCGTTCATCGTTGAGAAAGGCACCCCTGGTTTCACGTTCGGCACAAAAGAAAAGAAAATGGGAATCCGCGGCTCATCTACATACGAACTCGTCTTCACAGACTGCCGCATCCCCAAAGACAACCTCCTCGGCGAACTTGGCAAAGGCTTCAAATACGCCATGATGACGCTCGACGGCGGACGTATCGGCATCGCCGCACAGGCGCTCGGTCTTGCAGCCGGCGCGCTTGAGTCCACCATTGCTTACGTCAAAGAAAGGAAGCAGTTCGGACGTCCGCTCGCGAAGTTCCAGAACACAGCGTTCCAGCTTGCCGACATGTACACTAAAGTCGAAGCCGCAAGGCTCCTCGTTTACAAAGCCGCAATAGCCAAGGACACACAGAAGGTCTATTCAGTCGAAGCCGCAATGGCAAAGCTCTGCGCAGCCGAGACAGCAATGGAAGTCACCACCAAGGCAGTCCAGCTCTACGGCGGCTACGGCTACATCAGAGAATATGACGTCGAAAGAATGATGCGCGATGCCAAGATCACGGAGATCTACGAAGGCACAAGCGAAGTCCAGCGCATGGTCATATCCGGGTCTATCCTGAGATAAGGCCGAAGGAGAGAAGAACATGAAGATCGTTGTATGTATAAAACAGGTTCCGAATACTAACGAAGTCAAGCTTGACCCGGTAAAGGGCACGCTTATCCGTGAGGGCGTTCCCAGCATCCTCAACCCGGACGACAAAGCCGGACTCGAAGCCGCGCTTCAGCTCAAAGACCAGTACGGCGCAGAGATACATGTCATCACCATGGGTCCTCCCCAGGCTGACGCAGTCCTCCGCGAAGCACTCGCCATGGGCGCCGACAAAGCATATCTCGTTTCAGGCCGTGAATTTGGCGGCGCCGACACGCTTGCCACATCGACCACCATCGCTGCGGCTGTAAAGAAACTCGCACCGTTTGACCTCGTCATCACAGGCCGTCAGGCCATCGACGGCGACACGGCCCAGGTCGGTCCGCAGATCTCAGAACACCTCGGCATCGCCAACGTATCCTACGCCGAAGAGATCAAAGTCGAAGGCGAATACGTCATCGTCAAACGCCAGTACGAAGACAGACACCACATCGTCAAAGCCAAGATGCCGTGCCTCATCACAGCGCTCGGCGAAATGAACAAGCCGCGCTACATGACACCGGGCGGCATCAACGACGCATACAAGACCGAGATCACAGTATGGGGCCGTCCTGACATCGACGTTCCCGACGATGAGCTTGGACTTACAGGTTCACCGACGCGCGTCGTCCAGTCATTCCCGAAGAGCCTCAAGCCTGCGGGCGTCAAGGTACAGCTCGACACAGCCGAGTCAGCTGACTACATCGTCGACAAGCTCAAAGAGAAATTCGTAATATAAGGAAAGTGGTGAAGACAGATGAGTTTAAAGGATTATAAAGGCGTATTCGTCTTCGCGCAGCAGGTCGACGGCAAACTCAGCGGAGTTTCATTCGAGCTTCTCGGCAAAGCTCAGGACCTCGCGAAAGACCTCGGCACAGATGTAACGGCAGTTCTCCTCGGCTACAAAGTCGAAGGGCTCTGCGACCACCTTGCTGAATACGGTGCAGACAGAGTCATCCTCGTTGACGACCCTGCGCTCAAAGACTACACGACAGAGCCTTACGCTCACGCTATAGACGAAGTCATCAAAAAATACAAGCCGGAGATATTCATCTACGGCGCAACAGCCATCGGCCGCGACCTTGCCCCGCGCGTTTCAGCGCGTGTACGCACAGGTCTCACCGCAGACTGCACAAAACTTGAGATAGACCCTGAATCAAAACTCTTCCGCATGACACGTCCGGCATTCGGCGGCAACATCATGGCCACCATCATGTGCCCGGACCACCGTCCGCAGATGTCCACAGTGCGCCCCGGCGTCATGCAGAAAAAAGACCGTCAGGCCGGAGCCAAGGCGAAAATCGAAAAATTCAACCCTGGCTTTGAGAAAAACGACAAGTTCGTCGAGATACTCAAGATCATCAAAGAGGAATCCAACAAAAAAGACATCATGGATGCCAAGATCCTTGTATCTGGCGGACGCGGAGTCGGCAGCAAAGAGAACTTCAAGATCCTTCAGGACCTTGCCGACGTTCTCGGCGCCACAGTCTCCAGCAGCCGCGCGGCAGTCGATTCTGGCTGGACTGAAAAAGACCAGCAGGTCGGACAAACAGGCAAAACAGTCCGTCCGCACGTTTACTTCGCCATCGGCATTTCCGGCGCTATCCAGCACCTCGCCGGCATGGAAGAATCTGACATCATCATCGCCATCAACAAAGACGAGTCAGCTCCTATCTTTGACGTTGCCGACTACGGCATCGTCGGCGACCTCAACAAGATCGTTCCTGCGCTCACCGCGAAACTCAAAGATTACTTCGCAGCCAAAGCAAAGGAATAGAATCAGCAGAGCAGCAAAATCAAGAGAGCCTTCCGCATGGAAGGCTCTCTCTTTTATTTCTTATATTTCTTTATATTTTCCGCTTGTTACTTTTTTCTTCTCCATGTAAGAGGGATGAGCGTGAGCAGCGCCATCGCGCCGAAGCCAGCGTTGCAGCTGCCCGATGATGAGCCTGAATCCGATCCTGACGATGCCTTATTGGATATTCCAACAGCGAGTACCGCAGCAGGGTCTACTATTGTCCCTTCGTCTTCCTTGTCGAGGTCAAATGCCCCGTTGTCTGAAACGAAGAGGACCAGTTTATATGTCTTTTGCGGTTCTATGTTTGTAACTATGTTATTCTCTGCGTCCAGTATGGTGAAAGTCTTGTCTTTGGCGTTTGTCAAGTCTTTGGTGTAGCTGAACAGCTTGCCTGTACCGTCCGGGAAGACTTTGAGTATCTGGGCCTTGTCCGCGGATATCGCTGTACTCGAGAATTTGTCTCCTGAAACTTCAAATTCCGCCGCCGCTATGTCTCCGCTCTTTATGCTTGTATCCGTTATCTTGAATATCGGCAGTGTGAAGATGTCAGTATAGCTTGTTCCGGATGCCTTTGCCGCGCTCTGCACTATTTCGTCTTTGAGGTAAAGCTGACCGCCTATGGTCTGAAGCTTGTCAGAGGTGATGGATTTCTGTATCGCCGCGTCTTTGACTGTCAGAGATGTGTTTGTTTCTGACAGTTTAGCGTTTGTTCCTGACGGCAGTGTCAGAGATGCCGGAGCCGATGTCCTGGCTGATGACGCCGTGCCGGATGCCGTTACTGTGACTGCTATGTAGCCCACTGTCCCGCTGCCGTCTTTGGCAGTGGCTATTATTACCGCCATGCCCGCCGCTTTGCCTATGACGTAGCATTTGGTGTCTCCGTATGACGATACCACTGCTACCGATGTGTTGCTGCTGCTCCATGTCAGCGCGTTGCTGGCGTTTGTCGGGGTTATTACTGCCGTGACGGCTATGTTTTTGCCTACCGCTACGCTCGTTGCTCCGTTTATGGTTATCCCCGTTACAGCCGCCGTGGTCACTGTGACCGTCTTAGTGGCTTTTATGCCGCTTCCGTCTTTGGCCGCGGCTGTTATTACCGCCGTGCCCGCCGCTTTGCCTATGACGTAGCATGCAGTGTCTCCGTATGACGCTATCGCGGCTACCGATGTGTTGCTGCTGCTCCATGTCAGCGAGCCGCTGGCTGTCGTCGGGGTTATTCCTGCCGTTAGTGTTATGTTTTTACCGACTCTTACGCTCGTTGCTCCGTTTATTGCTATCGCTGTGGCTTTTGGCGGGGCTACTGCAATTTCATACGCCCCTATATCCACCTTGCCGTATGCCGTCCTTGATACTCCGCGCTGGTCCACTGTGGGTATCGTTACTCCTGTGAAGCTGCTGAGGCCTGCATTGCATGCTGAACCGCCTGATGCTATCGCCATGGTCTGCGTCGGACCACCGTTGCTGGCCAGTGCGCTCAGCTTCGGATCTGTAGTAAAAATATCTGACGAGGTGATAACAGCTCCGTTGTCATAATTGGTGCCGCTTATGCTTCCCGCTTCCGCTACACAGTTCTTCAATGTCATGGATGAATTGCTGTCTTCAAAAGCATAATTTATCTCTCTTGTGTAAGTTGCTCCGTCCATTGTTTCTTTGTTGTTCCAGAAGATACAGTTGATGATGTTGAGTGTTGTCGTGTCTCGCGTATATTCGTTATCCATCGCATCATTGGCCATCAACGCTGACATATTAGTAACACCGCCGTAACGGACCGACCTTGTGCTGTTATTGTTTGCAAATGTGCAGTTCACTATATCTGCCGAAGAGTTCCAAACAGCTGCTGCGCTGCCACCGCGCCCGGCGCTGTTGCCTGTAAATGTACAGTTAGTCAGTGTGCCATAGACGTCATTCTCAAATGCCAGTCCACCGCCGCTTCTGTCCGTGCTATTATTTTTAAACGTACAGCCGCTGACATCCGCCGTTACATGGTCAACATAAAGACCGCCAGCACTTCTTAGCCCTGCCGTATTGCTGTCGAATGTACAGTTTGTAACTTTGGCTATGCATTCACCGAAGTGTGCATAACTTGTATCGTAAGTATCGAATTCTATACCGACAGCACCTGCATGTTGCTCGGCATAGTTGCTTTTAAATGTGCAATCTGTAATATCGGAAGATTTAGTATAACTAAGATAAACCGCACCTTCGCACCTGCCGGCATAATTGCCCGTAAACGTGCAGTTTTTAGCTGACACAGACTTTACCGTGTCACAATATATCGCTCCTCCCCACATTCCTCTTGAGCTTGAATTATCGAACCCTGGCAATCCTGCTTTATTATTTATAAATGTGCTTCCTGTTACTGATAACGTTCCATAAACATAAACTGAGGAGGGATAATCATCAAATCCACCGTAAGAATAAACTGCTCCGCCGCCGTATGTAGATGAATTGCCGTTAAATGTTGAGTTTTTAATAGTAACATCTGATGTCAGGTTAAAGACAGCTCCGCCGTAACATCTTTTAAAGCTATATGACGAGGATGAGCTGGTTTGAATTCTAGGCAGAGTAGCGCTGACCCAGTTTTTAGTGAACGTACAGTCCGTTATGTCAGCCGAGCCGTAGTCATTACAAATTGCGCCTCCGCCTTTGGAATTATGCTGAATATAAGATATATAATTATCCAAGAAGGTTGTATTTGAAACTTTTATGCGGCCTCGAGAGTTGTAAATTGCACCACCGCCATAACCAGCATCCGAATTTCCGTTAGCGTCAACATAAGAATATCCATAGCTTTCAACTTTATTACCTGTAAACTTACAGTTTGTTATATCCATAGATGTGCTATTGAATATAGCCCCACCAGCAGCACTGCAGTTCTTTATGAATTTACACGTGCTGATTGTTATTTTGGTTTTGTCTCCGCTTGTGCAGATACCAGCACCACCTGCATTGTCATGATAACTATATCCACTATCATTATAACCGCGCCCATTTTGTATTGTGAACCCGTTTATTACTATTGGGTTCGATCCTGACGCATCCACACTTATGATACTGTATGTGTTGTCTGCCGAAGAGGTCTTATATCCTATATTGCCGTCTAAAATAGTTACGTTTGCATCAGGATTGGCCGCTGAAAGTGACGTTTCATTACCTGCAAAACCGCCGTACAGGCTGACTCCCGATTTGACCATAAAGGACTCTGTCATGTCTGCGCTGGTCGTAGCATAGTATGTGCCTTTGGCAACCCAGAATTCATATATGTTGCTGTCTGCGCTGGTTATCTGCCTAAGTTTATTTGCAAAATCAGCGCCGCTCATGGCGTTAGCCCATGATGCTCCCGTCTTGCTGCCGGCTCCATTAGGCGTAACATAGCACCTTGTTGCAGCCGCTCTCGCCGCCACATACCAGTATGTTGCCCCAAGCACAAAGATGAATGCGACAAGAAATACCATTACCGCTCTGCTCTTTGAATATTTCCTGAGTATTTCCCTGAAATCTTTCACTCCGCACACTCCCTTATAATAATTTATATACTTGAATGTTTTTGCTAGAAACCTTGTATAAAAATAAAGAAGGCACACTAATGTGTGCCTTCTTATTTACGGCCATAAAGTTACGATTTCGAATCTTACGTTTTTTCCGTCAAATCCCGTCACTATGACAAAGCCTTCTTTATGTTGCAATTTATGTCTTTCTGCTTTTTGTTATCCTGTTACAGTTGTGGAATGCTTCTTATATGTAAGTTCAGTTAAGTGTAAGCATTTTGGCGGATAAGGTCAAGAACTTTTGTCCAATCCTTGTTTGTGAAATTAATCGACATCTGTGACATAAATACAGGCCCGCAGCAATTATGCCGCGGACCTGTATTTTTTGTTTATGCCGTTTTTTATTGCGTATATTTTATATACTCTGTATCGTTACTTTTTTCTTCTCCATGCAAGAGGCAGCACCGCGAGCAGTGCCAGTGCGCCGAAGCCCGCGTTGCAGCTGCTGGTACCGCCTGAGCCGTCGGTATTGTCACTGCCTGTGCCGGCTTTGCTTATTTTGGAGCCTGTGCCGCCTGTAACATTTCTCTGTGTTGCTGTATCAACTGTGTTTCCTGACAGTGATACGTCTTTTGAAGCGTATCCGGCAACGCCGCCGACGCATGAGCAGTTGCCGCCTGTCACCGTCGAAGCAGTTACCGTGCAGTTCTTAATTTCTGTCTCGGGATCAGTGAGATAGCCTGCGATACCGCCGATGTTTACACCATTTACCGCAGCGTCTCCTCCGGCAGTCTTGCTGCCGCCTTTGATGTCCGTGCCGCTCACGCTGCACGATTCTATCGAGGAACCCTGGTCACTGTAACCAGAAATACCTCCTGCGGATGAAACGCTCGACGTTCCATTATAATCGCCTACCGTAACAGAAGATGACGTTACAGAGCAGTTTGATATCAATGCCGCAGAACCATTTCCATCTCCTTCGTTGCAGCCGGCAATGCCACCGGCATAGGTGCCCCACACGGTATTCTTAGCCGTTATTGTCACGGCTGCGGCTTCACAGTTCTCTATAGAACCGCAATAGTTACCCCCTGCGATTCCGCCTGCCCAAAAAGCCGATGTCACTGTACCGGAAACTTTGCAGTGCAGTATCTTGCCATATTCGCTATTTCCGACGATCAGCCCCGCTATTCCGCCATCGTCGCTGCATATAACTGTGCCGCTGACTGTAAGGTTTTCGATAAAGGCCTCTTTGCCGCTCAAAGCGCCGAAGAGCCCGGCATCGTAACAATCTGCCGAATTGACATAAAGACCGCTTATTGCCTTGTCGTTGCCGTCGAAACTGCCGCTGAAAGGAAAGCTGTATACACCGATCGGCGTCCATGATGTTCCGCCGAGGTCGATATTTTTTGTCAGCGTAAAATATTTTCCTTCGTAGCTGTTGCCGCCGTTGACATCAGTCGCGAGCTGCTGAAGGTCAGCCTTTGAAGAAATCTGGTACGGATTGGCGATAGAACCGTCGCCGCCGCTGAACGTACTGGCATAAACCGGTACGCTGCACATAACTGCAATCGCCGCGGCAATGAGGAGTGATAAAAAGACTGAATAAAAATTTTTGGTGTGTGACCCACATTGCATGTAGAAACCCTCCTTGTTATGGTGCGTGCCTTATTGCTTTACACTATATTCTAGGGCTATTCCTCGATTTTTGTGACAGTTTTTTTACAAAGTTATACTTTTTTATTTTTGCCGTTATATTGCAGAGAGGCAGCACACTGCCATGTTAAGGAAAGCTAAATCAACACAGAGATGCTCATCTCTGTCCAGCCTGTTTTGGCAAGACAGGCAGCCATTCTAGTTATGCGCTTTAAAATAAGAGAGCCTTTCGCAGGGAAGGCTCTCTCTTTTATTTCTTATTTTTTCTTTGTATTTTCCGCTTGTTACTTTTTTCTTCTCCATGCAAGAGGCAGCACCGCAAGCAGTGCCAGCGCGCCGAAGCCCGCGTTGCAGCTGCTGGTACCGCCTGAGCCTGAGCTGCTGTGGTCGTTCCCTATTCCTGACGGGCTCACTTTCGAGCCGGTGCCGCCTGTGACAGCCTTTTGTGTCGCAGAATCGGCCGTATTCCCTGATGCGAATGTACCTTCATCAGCGCTCCCGGCTACACCGCCAACGCTTGCTTTGTTTCCGCCTTTTACAGTTGAGCTCGTGACCGTGCAGTTATCTATCTCCGTCTTGCTGCCGCCTGCGACGCCCACAACACCGCCGACATTGACACCGGTTATGCTGACATCGGTGCCGCCCGTGCTGGCGTTTCCGCCTGTTACAGTCGTGCCGCTGACAGTGCATTCGCTGACTTCAGATCCGCTCCATGCGGCGCCGGCAACGCCGCCGGCATTCGCTGAGCCGCTGGTGCCGCTGAAATTGCCGACTGTTATTTTTGAATCGGTCACGCTGCAGTTAGTTACCAGCCCCTGGTCTGTACTTTCATCATCGCTATCATCGACCCCGACGATACCGCCGGCTCTGGATGAGTTTCCTGTCGCTGACACCGTAACTTTGTCTGCTTTGCTGTCCTGTATCGTGCCGCTCCGAACAGCGCCGGCAATGCCGCCGGCGGCAAAATCCGCCGTTACCGTTCCGGAGACGCTGCAGCCCAGTACTGTGCCGTATTCGATGTCTCCGGCAATAAGACCGGCATCTCCGTAAGTTTTGCTGTTGTTGACCGTGCCAGACACATTCAGCCTTTCGACGGTGGCTTTATCGCCGCTCACGACACCGAAGAGACCTGCATAGTCATACGCGTCAGAGCTGATATAAAGGCTGCTGATAGAATTGCCGGCTCCGTCAAATTCACCGCTGAACGCATGCTCATCATCTTTTCCTATCGGCGTCCATGCGCCGCTGAGAGCTATGTCATTATCCAGCATGAAATATTTTCCGGCGTAGCTGTTGCCGCCGTTGACGTCGGCCGCCAGCTGCTGTAGGTCTGTCTGGGAAGCTATCACGTAGGGATCAGCTTCCGTGCCGCTGCCGCTGAATGCGTTTGCAGGTGCAATGACCATCACGGCCATCGCCGCAGCAATGAGGAGTGCCCAAAGGACCGAAGAAAGTTTCCTGGTTCGTGAAATGCCTTGCATATAGAAATCCCCCCTAGTTGTATGTGCCATATTCTTTACACTAATTTGTGTCTGTACTGTACATAGATCCGGAGGTTCTGTTTATCGCAGGGTATAAATATCTATAGTTATTCTAACATATTAAAACGACCATTTGTGTTTTGTGGCAGTTTTTTACAAAGCTGACAAAGCTGTCATTCGGACTTTCTGCTGTTATATAATCGTATGCGGAGGGCTGAGACGATGAACAAGATACTCACCACGCTCTTTTGTGCCGTACTGGTGCTGACGATGGCAGCGGAGCCCGCCGCGTGCTTTAGCCTCTTCAGGGACAAACCGGGCAGCACGCACGACCACAGCAGTCTTAACGCGCCGAAGACGATAAGATCACAGGAACTCACCGAATTCAGCGCCGCATTTACGACCAGCGGCACACCGGTTCCAGACGGAAAAGCTGCCGCGCTCTGCCCTGTCGGCAGATACACGCTCATCCTCAAAAAAACGCCCAAAGGCGCGTATTACCGCGCACTCTGCGATAACGGCACAAAGCCGATAGACCTTGAATGCACTGTGGACGCGTCCGCGCTCAAATATCTGCAGTCGGTAATCGCAAAAGACGGCCTCGCCAGAATAAACGGCTTTTCCAAAAAGAACAGCGCCGTCGGAGAATATCTCGACCTCACGGTCCGCTACGCATCGGGCGAAAAAATATCGGCTTACGCCGAAGGCGGCATAAGCGCCATCGCCGGAGCGCACTGGGATCCATACCTCTATATCGGCGCTTTCCGCACCATCGCCGAAAACAACGGCCACAGATTTATAAAATAATTTATCTCCTGTTTTTTAGCTTAACCTATAAATATGTATATCTCTTTTCAGGACAGGGATATAATCATATAAGAGGTGATAGATCATGCCGGCAACGCAGTTTGTTGTAAAACCTGAATATTCACCAAATACAGATGTATCCTATGAGACAAGGCTCTTTTGTATATTTTTATTCTGCATATTATCTTTTGTTCTTTTACCTGGCGTTCTCTATCTAGGTGGACATGTCTTCTACCTCTGTGTGTTGTTTCTCGATACATTGGCCCTCAGCGACTTTTTCGTGAAGGCTATGATGTGTGTTTACACCTTTATGGCAATCTGTATCTACTTTTACTATTTATATTTTGACTACAATGTCTTTTTAAGCAGGACTGAAACTAATTTTTCCAGCAGCACGAAATTAAGCGCGACTGGACAGATGGAGAGGGTGATAAATCATGCCGGCAACGCAGTTCGTTATCAAGCCCGATAGCTCAGATACAGCAGGATGCAATACTTTGACTTTTGCTAATATCTGCAAATTCTGCGCGCTGTCCTTCATCTTCATGCCGTTAGTCATATATGCGGCGTGGCATGTGTTTTATTTTGCCATGTCTTTTGCATATACATTTCTCTCTGTTTTCCTCTGGGATAACTTCGTCAAACACACAATGATAGTTTTTGATATTATCTTTGCATGCGTATATGTTTACTGCCTTTTTGACGCTTACTGTACTATTTTTATCTCGCCTAAGCTGCACAGAGATAAAAAATTTTTGCTTTTCCGGATTTAAATTTCATTAATAAAACAAAGCTTTTGATAATACGCGAGCAGCGGCGGACAATGTCCGCCGCTGCTTTATCTGCTTATCTGATCTGCGTTACCCGCTGTATTTATCGAAGATGGCCTGAATTTCATCCGCCGGGATATTTTTTATGGAGATTATCGGCTGCGGATCGAGCTCGTGCGGACCTATCTGTTTCTCAAAGAGGCGCACGTCGTGCCATTCGCCGCATTTCCAGCCGGTGTTGTGGTATGTGCCGAGTATCTGAAAGCCCATGTGCAGATGCAGACGGCGGCTGGCTTCGTTCGGCGCCGTGACGATGCCGTAAACGTTCTTCACGCCCTGCAGCTGCAATATCTCGATGAGGACACTGTAAAGCTTCGTGCCTATGCCCTTCGCGCGGAAATTCATATCGTTGTACACAGACAGCTCCGCGTTCCACTGGTACGCCCTGCGTTCCTGATACTTGTGCGCGTAGGCGTAAGCAACGATGCGACCGTCCTCTTCACAGACGATATACGGATATGTCACGAGCGTGCCGCCGATGCGCTCGGCAAAAGCGTGCTCGGAAGGCAGCTCATACTCGAACGTTATCGCGGTATCCATGTACTGCGCGTAGATTTTAAGCGTATCAGCCGCGTCCTGCGGCGCGGCCATCCTTATCTTCAAAGACACTGTCAGTCGGCCTTGCCTTCTTTTTTCAGGAACTCGACCGCGTGCGGGTCGCCGCGTGTCGGCACGATGCAGAAAAACTCGAGCGGCTCGTCGGAATCGTTGTGGCACTCGTGCGGCGCGTTGCCTGGCATGTGCACCCAGTTTCCGGTCTTCATGATGAAATGCTCGCCGTTCACGTCCATATAACCGTCGCCGGAAAGCACGTACATGAAATGCTCCCACTCGTGCGCGTGTTTCGGGATGACTTTGTGCGGCGGCAGGATGAAATGCCTCATCACGTAATCCTTCAGGAAATTCTGCGGCCCGAAAACCGTGCGCTTCTGGATGTCAGGCGACAACGCGCCCGCGTCCTGCAGCGGCAGATCATAAATACTTCCGAAATTTTTCTCAGCCATAATAAACTCCTCCTTATGCAATGCTGCCTGCACTACTGCAGCAGATGCTGTTTCTTCAGCAGATCATACATGATGACCTTGTGTCCGTCGGACTTCACCGCGCGGATATCGCTCCCGTCCATATCGGCCCTCAGCTCGAAACGCGCGACGTTCTTCAGACCTGCGACGGGCTGCGCTCTGAACGCAAAACCACTCTGTATCCCTTTGGAAATATCGACCACGTCAGCGTCGCCGTCCCTGCGCAGCAGCATAACGTAAGTCATGCCGCCGTTGCCTATCATGCCGGCGAAAACCGAAATATAAGCGTCATGTCCGACCTGTATGGGCTTGTTTATCTTAGTTTTGTAACGCTTGAACTCCTGCGGAGAAACATCTTCCTTTATGCCCAGCCCTATCTCAATAAACGCCCTGCCGTCGTTCTCACGCACAAGTGCGCGCACGTATGAGCTTTCAGCTATCACGTACTCAGCGGCGTCATTCTCGCTGAACGGCTCCGGCGCCGGTTTTGCGGCGGCGAAAGCTGCCGACGGCGCGAATGTGATCAAAGCAGCAAGGACTGCTGCGGTAAAAAAATTCTTCTTCATATTCAGGCTCCTTCAGACAAATGATTTTCTATCTATTAATGAAGCTTGCATATCGCTCTTTCATATTATATCCGCATCACGCAGAATTTTGTATCGCGCACGAAAATCGCAGCGGCAGGAAAATTCCATAAAATAAAAATTTCACAGCTTGTAAAAATCTGGATAGCTGTGCTTGGATGAAATATTTTCAAAAAGGTAATTATGTACCGCTCTATACATTAAATGTTACAATTAGTTCACTATATAAATCTCTAAAGTATCTTCAGGCCACATCTTTCTTTTATGAATATTTATTTTTTGGAAATTAAAATTCAGAGGAGTTGGAAGAAATGAGGAAGAGCTTCAAGGATTTTACAAACATGTACCCCGTACAGAAAACACTGCGTTTCGAACTAAAACCTCTCGGCAAAACAGAGCAGCATATCAAAGAAAGCTTCATCATTGAGCACGATGAGCAGCGAAGCAATGACTACAAGGCTGCCAAAAAGATAATCGACGATTATCACCGCCTGTTTATACAGAAAACGCTGAGCCAGACAGACCTTGACTGGAAAGACCTCAAAGAAGCGCTCGAATATGATGGCGAGGACAAGGACAAAAGGCTGGAAACCGTCCAGAAAGACAAAAGGTCAAAAATCATTTGCAGATTTACAGAACAGCCTGAATTCAAAAAGCTTTTCGGCAAGGAGCTTTTCTCCGAGCTGCTGCCTGAAATGATCAATGCCGAAAACGCGGATAACAAAGACGAAAAACTGCACGCCGCTGCCGCGTTCGATAAATTCTCAACATATTTCAAGGGCTTCCATGACAACAGACGCAACATATACTCAAATGAAGAGATAAGCACATCTGTCGCATACCGCATCGTACATCAGAACTTCCCGAAATTTCTGGCTAACGCCGAAACCTTCAAAACAATTTGCAAAAAAGCGCCGGAAATAATCGAACAGACACAAAAAGAACTTTCCAAGATACTCGGAAAACACAAACTTGAAGACATCTTCAGGATAGAAAGCTTCAACAATGTAATGACGCAGGACGGCATCGACTATTACAACAATATAATCGACGGCGTTCCGTGTGAAGCCGGCAAGAAAAAATTACGCGGAGTAAATGAATTTGCCAGCATCTACCGTCAGCAGCATCCCGACACAAAAATACAAATAAAAATGGTGCCGCTGTATAAGCAGATACTGAGCGACAGGGCTACCCTCTCATTCATGCCTGCCGCTCTTGATAACGACGGCGATGCTTTTGAAGCTGTTGCCGGGCTTGAAAAGATGCTCAACGAACCTGATGCAGAAACAAAAACCAGCGTGCTTCAGCAGATTTCTGCGCTCTTTGCGAAACCGTCCGATTACTCACAGGAACGCGTATGGATAAATCAGAAGTCTGTCCCTGTTGTATCTGCCGCGCTTTTCGGCAGTTGGGACACGCTCGGCAGCGCTCTGGCGGCATACAAAGAGAATGAGCTCGGCGACACCAGAGGCAAAGATAAAAAAGTTGAGAAATGGATAAAATCAAAAGCGTTTTCATTTGCCTCGCTCGATGCCGCTGCCGATTTTTATAAAGACTCGCTGCCAGGAGAAAAATCAGCGCGCCGTATCAAAGACTACTTTGCCGGCTGCAGGGAACTCGTCAAAAACACAAGCGAAAAGCAGAAAGAATTCGATAAAATCAAAGACAGCGCTCTCTTTGGTAACGAAACTAATACTTCGGCAGTCAAGGCATACCTGGACAGTCTCAACGATATCCTCCGTTTTATGCGCCCGTTTGAAACCGAAGACATCACGGATATTGACACCGAATTTTACTCTGCTTACTCTGTTTTGCTCGAGAAAATAAAAATGGTCATTCCTGTTTACAATACCGTCAGGAATTATGTTACTAAAAAGCCATTCAAAACAGATAAATTCAAGCTCAACTTCGAAAATCCGACACTGGCTTACGGATGGGACAAAAGTAAAGAGCAGGCCAATACAGCTATCCTGCTGATGAAAGACGACAAATATTACCTCGGCATCATGAACGCCAAACACAAAATAAAACCCGCTGAACTCGCTGATGACCACAACGGTGATGGATATAAAAAAATGCAATACATGCAGATGTCGGGTCCAACAAAAGACCTTCCCAACTTGCTGGTTATTGACGGGAAAACTGTCAGGAAGACCGGAAGTAAAGATGCCAACGGGGTAAACAGAAAGCAGGAACAGCTTAAAAATACATATCTTCCACCGGATATAAACGAAATCCGTCTCGATGGCAGCTATCTGGAAACTTCAAATAATTTCAGCAAAAAAAATTCCCAAAAATACCTAGCTTACTACATGAAATTATTAAAAGAATATAAAAGCAACTTTGATTTCAATTTCAAAAAAGCAAATGAATATGAGTCATATTACGATTTCACAAATGACATAAAAAAGCAATGCTACAGCCTTACTTTCACGAACCTTGCTGAAAACAAGGTCGATAAATGGGTCGATGAAGGACGTCTCTATCTCTTCCAGATATGGAACAAAGACTTTGCCGAAGGCGTGTCTGGCAGGCCCAACCTTCACACGCTCTACTGGAAAGCGCTCTTCTCGCCCGAAAATCTTAAAAACGTTGTTTATAAGCTTAACGGCAAAGCCGAGCTCTTCTTCCGCAGGAAAAGCATCAACGAGCCCGTTGTCCACCCGACAGGCTCGAAGAAGGTCAACCGCCGCGACATCGACGGCAGCCCGATAGACGACGAGACATTCAACGAAATATACCTCTACGCAAACGGCAAAAGGGCTCTCGGCAGCCTTGGCGCAGCCGCACGCGCGCTCGTTGAAAGCAAACGTGTCAGGATAACCGATGTCAAACATGAACTTGTAAAAGACAAGCGATACACGCAGGATAAATTCTTCTTCCACGTATCTCTTACAATAAACTTCAAAGCGTCAGGCAAAGAAAACATCAACAGCGACGTCAACCTCTTCCTCAAAAACAACAAGGACGTCAAAATAATCGGCATCGACCGCGGCGAGCGCAACCTCATCTACATCTCGCTCATAGACAGAAAAGGCAATATCATCGAGCAGAAACACTTCAACACCGTAGGCGGCATGGACTATCACGCGAAGCTCGACCAGAGGGAAAAAGCGCGCGATGAAGCCCGCAAAAGCTGGAAAACCATCGGCAACATCAAAGAACTCAAAGAAGGCTACCTCTCGCAGGTCATTCACGAAATCACAAAAATGGCTGTCGAAAACGACGCCATAATAGCCATGGAAGACCTCAACGTAGGCTTCAAACGCGGCCGCTTCAAAGTTGAAAAACAGGTCTATCAGAAATTTGAAGAAATGCTCATCAACAAGCTCAACTATCTGTCATTCAAAGACACCGGCGAAAACAAGCAATGCGGCATAAGAAACGGCCTCCAGCTCGCCGGCAAATTCACCAGCTTCAAGAAGATCGGCAAACAGTGCGGCATAATCTTCTACGTGCCGGCTGGATACACGTCCAAGATCGACCCTGTCACAGGATTCGTCAGCGTATTCAACCTCTCTGCCGTCACATCGCAGGAAAAGCAGAAAGAATTCATCGACAGGCTCGACTCCATACGCTACGACAAAAAACTGGACATGTTCGTATTCAGCTTCGACTACAGCGAATTCAAAACATACCAGACATTACCTGTAACCAAATGGGACGTTTACACAAACGGCAAGCGCATCATCAACAAACGCGAAGGCAGCCGCTGGATACCGCAGAACGTCGTTCCCACGGAAGAGATGAAACGCACGTTAAAACAGCTCGGCATCGAATACGAAAGCGGCAGGGACATACTGCCTGTCATAATGGAGCGCGACAAAAAACTGGCTTCCGACGTCTTCTATATTTTCAAAAACACTCTGCAGATGAGGAACAGCAACGCCGCCACAGGAGAAGACTACATCATCTCGCCTGTAAAAGGTAAAAAAGGCGTTTTCTTCAGCAGCAGCGCCAAAGACAAGTCGCTTCCTCAGGACGCTGACGCCAACGGCGCGTACCACATCGCGCTCAAAGGCAGCCTTGTGCTTGACGCGATAGACGAAAAACTCAAAGACGACGGGAAAATGAGCTACAAGGACATGTACATCAGCAACCCTGACTGGTTCAAATTCATGCAGACAGGAAAACATTAAAACCGACAGGGCAGAATAAATGGAAGACCTTATAATGTTCACCCAACTCAACGATTTCATATTCTGCCCTGTTTCTATCTATTTTCACAATTTGTATGGAACAGCAGACAACATGCTTTTTCAGTCAACAGACCAGATAAACGGCACAAATGCGCACGAGGCAATAGATAAGGCAAAATATTCGTCTAAAAAAAACATAATGCAGGGGACAGCTATATACTGTGATAAATACAGACTATATGGGAAACTAGACGTATTTGACACAGAAAAAGGTCTGCTCACTGAACGCAAAAAGAAGATAACCGTAATATATGACGGATACATCTTCCAGCTCTATGCACAATATTTTGCACTTAAGGAAATAGGTTATACGGTAACACAAATACGTCTGTACAGCATGGACAACAACAAAATGCATACTGTGTCGCTACCTGAACAAGACAACACAATGCTTGTCAAATTCGAAAAAACTATCAACGACATGCGTTCTTTTGATCCAAGCACATTCATTCAAGAAAACAATGCGAAATGCAGCAGATGCATATACGAACCTGCCTGTGATAGGAGTGCGCTTACAGCATGATGACTATCAATGAATTCGAAAAGAAACAAATTTTATTCATATTCCTTGAACAAGGCGAACGCATTTCATTTTCAAATGACAACATCGTTGTTAAAGATGCACAAGGCAAAATAAGGCACCAATCAACATGCTATCGTATTTTTGCAGTTTTCCTGATTGGTAACTTCACCATGACAAGCGGAATATTGCAGCGTTCGCACAAGTTTGGATTCCCCATAATTCTTATGACACACGGTATGCGTCCGTATGAAGTCATAGGCGATAAAATGGAAGGCAACGTGATGCTGCGCAAAAAACAATATCTGTACAGCGGACTTGGAATCGCATCGCATCTGATACTAAACAAACTTAAAAATCAGAGATGGGCGCTCAACCAGCAACGCAATAAAACTGACGCAACAAAAGCTGCAATCAGTGAAATAGACCAATATACAGAAGCAGTTAAAAATTATAATGGGGACCTTCAGGGACTGATTGGAATAGAAGGCTCTGCCGCCAAAGTTTACTTTAAAAATCACTTTAACAATATAAAATGGGATGGCAGGAAACCGCGCGTTAAAAACGATTTCGTAAATTGTACATTGGACATCGGGTACACGCTGCTGTTCAGTATATTAGAATCTATGCTTAACATATATGGATTCGATATATATCAAGGCGTATTACACAGGCAATTCTATATGCGAAAATCACTGGTATGCGACGTAATAGAACCAGTTCGACCCATCATAGACATGCAAATCAGGAAATCTATAAATCTCGGACAGTGCCGCGCTGAAGATTTTCAACAAGAAAACGGGCGCTATTTTCTTATGCGTGAGAAAAACCGCGATTACATAGACTTTCTGATTGCACCTATCCTTGAAAGAAAGAGAGACATCTTTCTCTACATACAGGGATATTACAGAAAGTTTATGAAATCATCCGCGCCAAATAAATTTCCAGTTTTTAGCATGGAGGCAATTCATGATCCTGATCAGCTATGATATAAGCGATGATAAACTGCGGACTCGTTTTGCTAAATATATATCAAGGTTCGGGCACAGAATACAATACTCTGTTTTTGAAATAGATAACAGCGAGAAGGTGCTTCAGAATATTATGGCAGACATAAAACATAAATTTGAACCTTCATTTTCACAAAGTGACAGCATAATAATTTTCAAACTTTCCAAAACATGTGAAACTATCAGGATGGGTTATGCGAAAAACGATGAAAGTGATATTTTATTTATATAAGGGGTTCCATTTAGCAGACAAGAAATTGCAAACCTGGGTCTTAATCTTAAAAATACATATTTTTCCCTTACATTTAAACGCCAACGCCACAAAAAATAATCAGGCACCTTGATAAAATAATTATGGAGAGTTCCTTTTTAGATGTAAAATCATAAAATAAGAGTCTAAAGGCCTTATATAATTTCTACTTTTGTAGATATAACCGCCCGATTCCTGCTGAATAAATGTCTAAAGGCCTTATATAATTTCTACTTTTGTAGATATACTGAGCATCGAGCTTTTCAATGTCAGGTCTAAAGGCCTTATATAATTTCTACTTTTGTAGATTTAAATTGTCATACTTTGGCATTTGATAGTCTAAAGGCCTTATATAATTTCTACTTTTGTAGATATGGTTAAAAGTCGCCGTTTTCTGCGTCGGTCTAAAGGCCTTATATAATTTCTACTTTTGTAGATTTTATCCTCACTCTCTGTTTATTTCATTGTCTAAAGGCCTTATATAATTTCTACTTTTGTAGATGAGGCGGTACTGACATATAAGGTTAAGGTCTAAAGGCCTTATATAATTTCTACTTTTGTAGATCGTGTTAAGGCCAAGCCTTGTCTGTATGTCTAAAGGCCTTATATAATTTCTACTTTTGTAGATCCAGACATGACACATGAATCGACAAATGGTCTAAAGGCCTTATATAATTTCTACTTTTGTAGATCTGGCCATGGAACGGCATATAGTTGGAGGTCTAAAGGCCTTATATAATTTCTACTTTTGTAGATATTCTCCCAATAACACTCACCATCACGTCTAAAGGCCTTATATAATTTCTACTTTTGTAGATTAACACTCCCTGCCGCAGAGTTCTCCGGTCTAAAGGCCTTATATAATTTCTACTTTTGTAGATAGCTCATATTACGACGAAGCATATTCGTCTAAAGGCCTTATATAATTTCTACTTTTGTAGATCAAAGAGCATGGTGCAAGATGGTCGACGGTCTAAAGGCCTTATATAATTTCTACTTTTGTAGATCTCATGTAGTCGAGATGACCGTGCATCGTCTAAAGGCCTTATATAATTTCTACTTTTGTAGATATCATTCCTTTCTTTAATATCCTTTTGCGTCTAAAGGCCTTATATAATTTCTACTTTTGTAGATAGGAAAATCTTGTATTTATCCTCTTTGTGTCTAAAGGCCTTATATAATTTCTACTTTTGTAGATGTGGCTTTGACAATTCCAGGATTCTGACGTCTAAAGGCCTTATATAATTTCTACTTTTGTAGATACACACCAATCTGCATATGTTGTCGTAGGTCTAAAGGCCTTATATAATTTCTACTTTTGTAGATTCGATCGCAAATGCTCACAGAGCAGGTTGTCTAAAGGCCTTATATAATTTCTACTTTTGTAGATTGTGCGCTGTCCTTGCTATCACTGTATAAGTTTAAAGGCCTTATATAATTTCTACTTTTGTAGATCAATGTCTTCGTTCGGGCAGATATATATGTTTAAAGGCCTTATATAATTTCTACTTTTGTAGATTGACCTCGTCTTACAGGATCTTTTCCGTTTAAAGGCCTTATATAATTTCTACTTTTGTAGATTTCTTTTCTAATTCAACTCACAATGCCGTTTAAAGGCCTTATATAATTTCTACTTTTGTAGATATGTAAGTAGACTTCGAAGAATGATGCAGGTTTAAAGGCCTTATATAATTTCTACTTTTGTAGATAGTGTCCGTTGAGTATGTCTTTAACAAGTTTAAAGGCCTTATATAATTTCTACTTTTGTAGATCCGTACTGGTCGTAGCTGACGCGTACCTGTTTAAAGGCCTTATATAATTTCTACTTTTGTAGATCAGCCTTGCCGCCGCACGTGCTTCTGCCGTTTAAAGGCCTTATATAATTTCTACTTTTGTAGATCCAGCGGCTAATACTGCTAAACCTATTCCGTTTAAAGGCCTTATATAATTTCTACTTTTGTAGATAATGCAGGGGGAGCTCATAAAATCGACGTTTAAAGGCCTTATATAATTTCTACTTTTGTAGATCAAACCACCCATTTGCGCCGCCATGATGGTTTAAAGGCCTTATATAATTTCTACTTTTGTAGATCTATTCCGTATGTAATGACAATTATGGTTTAAAGGCCTTATATAATTTCTACTTTTGTAGATATAGGTCCGTCTTGTAAAAATTCAGCAAGTCTAAAGGCCTTATATAATTTCTACTTTTGTAGATAGCTAACTGTATTTGCGTGAGATTCATTGTCTAAAGGCCTTATATAATTTCTACTTTTGTAGATATGCTCCGCTAATTTTTCTATAGATACGTGTGTCTAAAGGCCTTATATAATTTCTACTTTTGTAGATACGGCTGCCAGTATGTTGTGTTTGTCGGGTCTAAAGGCCTTATATAATTTCTACTTTTGTAGATACCAGCTAATCAAATTATATACGGCAGTCTAAAGGCCTTATATAATTTCTACTTTTGTAGATACCAGCTAATCAAATTATATACGGCAGTCTAAAGGCCTTATATAATTTCTACTTTTGTAGATTTATCCCCTTGTTAAAGTGTATTTTGCAACTTTTTGACACCACGTTGATTTTCACTCGTTATAGAAAAACGCGTTTTAAAAATAACGCCATATTTTTGCATTTCAAATTTTTTGTTGTATATGAGTCACCGGACTATAAGCAACACGTCAAACAATTCATACCATTTTTTCAACAGGAATAATTTATGCCGGCGAAAGGTTTCGTTTTCTGTACTTGTATTTTTTGCCTTTTCTTTGCAGAGGGCAAGAACACTATTTTGTGTTTTTTATGTTTGTATCTTTTATAGACCTTATCGCCGAGAGCGAAATCGCGGCTTATAGCCAGAGAACCAAAACGCCGTTTTTGCGTTTTGTGTGAATCGGCTAGTTGTTTCACCAGAAGTGCAAGGAACGAAGCAACATGAAGAAAGCCGAGCGCAGGTGTACTAAACGTACTCCGAGCATCGGCTTTCAAATGGTGCGAAGTTAATTGTGCTTATAAGCCGCGATTTTCCCCCACACCTTCGACAAAACCATTGATATAAGCAAAGATAACATGAAGACCCACAGCGGCGCCGTAGCATCATAGAACGCTCTGGCCGCAGCGTGGTGCTTCAAAAGTCTGACGGCGGCGAAGATGACGACAGGGTGCATGATGTAGATGAGGAGCGAATATTTTTCGCCGAGCCTGGCAAGGAAGCTCCAGAGCTTCGAGGATATGTCGTCGTTTTGTATCGCGAGGATAACAACGGCGACAGATAGGAACGTCGTCGATATGTAATGTTCCCTGATGGTAGCGAGGTTATGTGATACAAGGAGCCACCTCTCAAGGTATGACGTGGCAGCAAAGAAGACCGCTGCCGCCCACAGTGACGCGTTGCTGTATCTGCGGAAGTATGAGGCCTTGTATTTGGCGAGCATCATGCCGATGAGGACATAAGGCAGACCGAAACAGAGAAAGTTTCTGACAAACATGTAGCTGAACTGTCTGTGCCAGATGAGCATGGAGTATCTTCCGAATACGAGGTCGGCGCAGAGCAGCGGCACGATGACGAAGAACGTGCGCCGCGAGAGGACAAAGCCGCGTTTATAGAAAAACCAGATGATGATGTCGTCGTAAAGCAGCGCTGAGAGAAACCAGAGCGGCGTGGCAAACGGGGATTCGTTGAAGAGGACAAAGTTTACGATGTCCTGGACTGTCGTGTCGAGGCCTTTGCCGGCGCGCAGTATTCCGCTGCAGTTCAGCAGAAAGTAAAAGATGTTCGCGGCAAGCGCAATGAGGAATATCTTTTTTATTGTGTGTCGCAGCCGCTGGTCCGTGACAGGTCTGGCCCGGAGAAGATAGCCTGATATGATGAAAAATAGCGGCACGGACATGCGTATGACTGGCATGAAGTCGTACTTTACGGTGAAAAAGACGTGGCCGCAGACGACCATAAACGCCGCCGCGAGTTTCACAACGTCTAGTGATATGTTTCTTGTTCCTGCCACAGAAAAGCCCCCCTGCTGAGCTTTCAGTTTAGCAGATGTTAGGCGATAGGGCAAAAATTACGCGCGGCATGAAAAACGGCTGCCGCGGACATCCCGCAGCAGCCGTGATCTGCAGAGGTGCTATTGTTTCAGCGCACCATGCTGTCCGATATATCGGCTGCCCTGCCGTCCTTCGTGTACTGGTACAGTCTGGCGCTTTTGACGTCAGAACGCGGAATGACAGCAAACGTTCTGCTCGTGCCTTCCCTGCAGCTGGCGTTGTGGTCTATCCACGTTCCCGTGTTGATATAGACCTTTCCGTTTTCGAGCTTCATGTACTGAGGTATGTGCGTGTGGCCGAAGATAACAGCGTTGATTTTTCTGTTTTTGTTTTCCAGGTACTGAGCCTTTGCCTGCTGCTCGCAGAATTTATGTCCTGTCGCGCCCATTACGGAGTCGCTGAAGCTTACTTTTACTGCGACAAGGTTCTGCTTCTGCCGCTCGTCCCATGTGCGCTGAAAATTTTTGTAGAGCACAGGCGCGCTTATGACGCCTCCGCGCAGCACGGGGAACATGTCTTCCACAGAGTACGAATCGCTGAAGCCGTCTATCCTGACGTCAAATGTTTTTTCACGCCAGTCTTCCTTCGGCGTCATTCTGCTGAACTCGCTGCTGAGCATGACATGGTAAAGGTATGCATCATACTGGTCTGTGTCTGTTTTTTTCGGGATATCAGAACCGGTTATCTTCGGGTAATTTTTCGCGGCTTTCGGCTTGCCTTCCGCGATCCAGCTTGCAGCGTAACGAGCGTAGAAGTAGCCGGGCGGAAGTATCGTACTGCCGTTTCTGCAGAGCTCTTTGTTGGAGAAGCTGTCGGGAGCCGAGAATACATCGTAGCGGTGCCCGTGTTCTATCACAGCGTCGCCTTCGCAGCCCGTATGATATGCGCCGAGGCCTGGGGCATCGCATGCCAGTATGATACCGGGAAGAGCCTCTGCCAGCACATCAAGGCCGAGAGTCATGTCGTGGTTACCTGGCACATATACGAGCTTTATTCCGCGCGACATAACGTTTTTAAGTTCGTCAATGACAACTTTGTTGTTTTTTATAACTGCCCTGTAAAATTCTGACGAATCTGTGTACGCCGGATAGCTCATCGGCAGATACCATTCATCGAGAAAATCTCCGGCTATGACTAATTCTTTTACGTCAGCAGTCTTTTCAAGACGTTTGAGGAATTCTACTAGCAGCGGCCTGTTCGCGACATCTTCTGCAAAATCGTCGCTGATGCCGAGGTGTATATCGCTTATTACTATCGTTTTATCGGGCGGGCCTGCTGCGTTCCATAGAGGTCTGAGCGCTGCCGATGCACATCCGGCTGAGATAAAAAAGGACAGCAAGATCAACTGTGCGAATATGGCGATTTTTTTCATGTTCGTAGTCCCTCTTGATTTTTATGTGTTTTGATCAGGAATTTATCTCTTGTTGCTTTTTCTCCAGATATGCTGCGCTTCCGCCGCTTTGATGAGCTCGTCCCTGAACTTAGGATGTGCTATGGAGATTATTGCTTCCGCCCTCTGCCATACAGAGAGGCCTTTGAGGTCCGCAAGGCCGTATTCTGTGACGATGTAATGGGTGTTGGCGCGCGTGTCTGTGACTATCGAGCCTGTGTCGAGGACCGGCAGGATGCGCGAGTGGAGCTCGCCGTCTTTAGACGTGAATGTCGAGGAGAGGCAGATGAAGCTCTTGCCGCCTTTTGACAGATATGCGCCGAGGACGAAGTCGAGCTGTCCGCCGGCTCCGCTGATGTGCTTTATCCCTGCGGATTCAGCGTTGACCTGACCGTATAGGTCGAGGTTGACGGCGTTGTTTATCGATGTGAAGTTATCGAGCGCGGAAATTGTGCGGATGTCGTTTGTGTAATCGACGGACGCGCTCATGCACTCCGGGTTATCGTTGAGGAAGTCGTATAGCTCCTGGCTGCCGGCGCCGAATGCATAGGTCTGGCGGAAACGGTCGATGTTTTTCTTTGCGCCCGTTACCTTGCCGGCCTTTGACATTGCAACGTAGGCGTCAACATACATTTCAGTGTGGACTCCAAGATCTTTGAGGTCGGACTCGGCGATAAGCGAGCCTACTGCGTTGGGCATGCCGCCGATGCCAAGCTGCAGACACGCGCCGTCGTGGATCTCATTGACGATGAGCTTCGCGACAGTCTTGTCAACTTCAGTGGCTTCTCCGCCGCCGCCCATGATGCCCATCGGCTGGTTGCCGCCTTCAACGATCATATCTACTTTTGAGATGTGTATCTCTGATTCAGCGCCGCCGAGGCAGCGAGGCATGTTCTTGTTTACTTCGACGATTATTTTCTTTGATGTTTCGCAGACCGCCATCATGTGCGACGCGTTAGGGCCAAAGTTGAAGTAGCCGTGCTCATCCATAGGAGAGACCTGGAACATTGCAACGTCTGTGTGGAATGTTGTGCTTTCACGGTAGTAGCGCGGCAGCTCCGAGTAACGCACCGGCGCGTAGAAGGCAAAGCCTTTCGCTATCTGTTTGCGTTCGAAGCCCGTCATGTGCCACGAGTTCCATGTGAAGTGCTCGGCCGCGTTTTCTATTTTGAATATTTCAGGCTCCCAGACAAGGATGCCGCCGTGGAAGTTGACACCGTGCAGCTTCGGCATGCGCTTGGCAAGCGCGTGGTCAAGCGCTACCGGCGTCGCAGTCGTCCAGCCGTAATCGACCCAGCTGTTGGATTTGACTGCTTTTACAGCTTCTTCAGCAGTGACTGATTTTTTCTTGTATTCTTTTTCAAAGCTCATGAAACGTCTCTCCCTGTAAATGGTTTTGTTTATGCGCCTTTAATTATACTATCTGCGCCCAAAATATTTATCTATTCCGTCGGCGATGCCGGCGGCAATTTTCTTCTGATATGCGGCAGTCTGCATGAGCTCGTCTTCGGGAGCGTATGTCATGTAACCGACCTCGACCGTAGCGGCCGGCACTGTGCTCCAGTTGAGGCCGCTCATCGTGTCCGTCTCCCATACGCCTATTTTCTTTGCTCCTGTCGCTAAAGTCAGCGAGTCAAGGACAGTGTCAGCGAGGCAGCGTGATTTTTCGTAAAGGGATGAATGAAATGGATTTGACTTTGTGATACAGAGAGTCATAGCACCGTGCATGTCCCTGCTCTGGTCAGAACCGATGGCGTTAGCGTGAATGTGCAGCACGATGTCGGCGCCTGCTCTGCATGCGTTTTCCGTTCGCTCGCGATTGCTGACGCTGACATCATTTGTCTCTCTGGACATAATTACTTTGTAACCGCGTGATTCGAGCTCTTGTTTAAGCTGCTCAGAATTTTTGAGGTTGAGCTGATATTCCGGTGCGTGAGTGGCGATGCCTTCCGCGCCGCTGCTTACTCGCGCCTTCGTAGCTTTTGCGCCCGGGCCTATTGGCTCTTTGCTGTAGTCAGCTTTCAGCTGGTGTCCTGCATCTATCGCGACAGTGATACCGTTTTGATGCTGTTTTGCAGTACAGGAGAATGCACTGCACGAAAGTGCGAGCGCGATAACCGCTGCAAAAACCGTAAAAAATATTTTTCCTGATATCTTTGTCACTTTGTCATCACCTTAAAAAGCGGCCCGCGTCTCTGCGGGCCGCTGGTATTAAAGATTTTGCTCAACGCGGCATTGGCAAGGCCTTCATAGTCTTTGCCAGGTCGCTCCAGAACCGTGCGTTGTTTATCTCAAGCACAATCCTTGCCTTCTGCGCGCCTTTTGGCGGCGTGCCCCTGAATGCCATAGACTCTCCGTATGAGAGGCTGTACGTGTCGTTGATATCTACAGGCAGCTTTACTTCCTTTTTTATGATGCTTGGATCGATAGTGACAGCCGCTGAAAGCGCGTCCCATACAAACGCTGAGTGGCTCTTTATCATTTCTCTTTCCATCACATCATACATCCTTTTAAGAATATCCTTAACGATGGGATTCTTCGTCATATTGATGTAGCCTTTATACCTCGCGTCTGTAAAGCTGATGTGGTTGCAGGCATCAAGCGGAAGGATTATCTGCTCTTTCCACGGGGCGCGCAGGCACTGCTTCGCAGCTTCCGGATCGAACCACCAGTTGAACTCGGCAGCCGGAGTGACGTTGCCTTCGACAAAAAACGCGCCGCCCATGTAAACTATCTTCTTGACGAGCGGAACTATTTCTGGCGCTTTCTTGATCGCTTTGACGATGTTGCCGCACGGACCTATGACGACGAGCGTGACTTCGTTAGGATATTTCTTTACCTGCTGGATGATGAAATCTTCAGCCGGCATATCAAGTGTTTTCGTTTTGCTTTCCTTACCATACATCTTCTTATAAACTTTGTGCCAGTCTTTGGGATTCGGACGTGTCGCCGCGCCCACGTAATCGTCGAAATTCTTGCCCATCTCAGCACGTTCTGCGGGTATCTTTGCGATGCGCCCAGTTTTAAGTGTCTCATGAAGACCTGGTACAATCGGTATCTTTCCTGCCATGTTGATGGCCTCCAGCTGGCGCACACCATAGGCGGTGCCCTCAGCCTGCCATGTGTTGCCGGTTATCGTCGTGACGCCGATGAGGTCTATCTTAGGAGACGTGGCAAGCATCAGCATCGCAATGCCGTCGTCGAAACCTTCGACCATGTCGGTGTCCAGAAGTACTTTCTCGCGTTTTGCAGCAAAAGCCGCCGTCGCAAGAAACACAAGCGTAGAAACAAGAAGTATCGAGGTGATGTTCAAGACATGCCTTGCGAAAACTTTTTTCATAGCTTATGACCTCCGCAAAATAGTTTTTTAATGCGTGGGGATTTGTATGTAAATTTTACCATAACGGAACAGTCCGGGCCATCACGTATGGCCGGTTGTTGTTGACAAAACATTCCGTTCATATTATTGTCCTCGTAACTTCCAAGCGAATCGCCGCTAGGGCAAATATCGCCCTCTCTTGACGGTACAATTGGGAGTTATTTTTTTGCGGATCGGCACAGCTCATAGTGATAAAATAGCCTCACATATAAGCACCAAAAGGAGGACTCCTGATGAAAAGGATATATATAATCACCGCCAGCCCGCGCAAGGGCGCAAACAGCGATTCAATGGCAGAGCTCGCGGCAGAACAGCTGAGGAATAAGGGCGCTGAAGTTGAGATATTCAACGTGCGCGAGAAGAAATTCGACGGCTGCCACGGCTGCGATGCCTGCAAGAAGACTGACGTGTGCGTTCAGAAAGACGATGCGGCGGCAATAATAAACAAGCTCAAATCATGCAACTGCGACGGGCTGCTGCTTATCTCACCGGTCTATTTCATGCAGGTACCCGGCCCGCTCAAGCTTTTGCTTGACCGCTTCTACGTCCTCTTCAACCCTGCAAAGGGCACGCCTGCGCAGTCAGAGCAGAAAAAGTACGCTGCTGTCTTCACGTTCGGCGGAGCACCTGAGAGCGTCGTGCAGGGCATCGGAGAATGGACTCTGTTCCCCGTCGGCCTTGCCGGTTTCGGTTCACATAAGTTCCTTCTCTGCGGCGATGAAAATCCGCGCGATTCATTCAAGAACAGCGCAGCAAATCAGCGCAAAGTCAAAGAGCTGGCAGACTGGCTCTCAGAATAAATAGCGGAACATTATATTTTACGCTTTTTTTTTAACGGATATGTGCGGACGTTACCATGTAAGATCTGAAGACCTGGAAAAGCTCATGCTCCTGCTTGGGAGCATGGGCATTCCTTTTGCCAATAACGCCGACGACGTCTGGCCTGTACGTATGCTCGAAACAGACGTGCACCCTTCCGAAGATGCCTGCGTGCTGACGGCATCGGGAGGCGGCGTCGCTTTCGCGCGTCAGAAATGGGGTTTTCCCGACGTCCATGGCGGTCTGCTCATAAACGCGCGCACCGAGACCGCGCTGCACAAACCCAGATTCAGCGACAGCGTGTCACGCCATCGTATCGTCGTTCCGGCGTCATGGTTCTATGAATGGAACAGATCGAAAGAGAAATACACCTTCGCGCACAAAGACGGGCACTTACTCTACCTCGCCGGATGTTATTCGAATTTCAACGGACAGGAATCTTTTGTAATCCTCACAACAGAGGCGAACAGCTCCGTCGGAGCCGTACACCCGCGTATGCCGCTGGTGCTTGAGCGCGAGGAGCTCATGCCATGGCTCACGAACGGCTCGGCAGCCACAAGGCTGCTCGGCAAACGGCCGAAACCGCTCCAGATACTTTCGGGACAAAATTCTATATTCTAAACAAAAAACGGCGTGATACGCCGTTTTTTTGTTTCCTGCCGTGCGCATCTGCAGCCAGGCCAAGTTTGCCCCTGCCATCGAGCACATAAAACTCTGTGCAGCATAGTAAAATATTTTTTAAAAACGTCCGGCCCTCTCCGCACGTGCAGTTCCGCTGTTTTTTACGTGATAATCAGACAAAACAAGTTTGACATTTTATTCACAAGCTAGTATGTTGTAGCTGGCATTTAGGTACTCTATTATTAAAAAAACGGAGGAAATGCTGACATTATGAAACATAAAATAAAGATATGCATGGGCAGCGCCTGTTTTGCAAGGGGAAATTCAGAAAATCTTGGCGCTATTGAGAATTTCATAAAAGACAACGGGCTGGAAGCTGACATAGAGCTGACAGGCTCAAGGTGCGAGGACAAATGCACACTGGGGCCTAATATCACAGTTGACGGCACAGAATACGGCGCTGTTGACTGCAATAAATTACAGGATATCTTAAAGGGGCTGCAAAATGGATAAGATCTATCCGGTCTATACGCTTATAAATGAGTGCCACGACTGCTACAAATGCGTCAGAGAGTGCAGCGTGAAGGCTATCAGAATAAAAGACGGACACGCATCCGTCATGGACGACAAGTGCATAGCCTGCGGACACTGCGTCGAAGCATGTCCGTCAAACGCCAAGAGGATACGCTATGACATCAACAAGGCAGCGGCTCTCATAAAGTCAGGCAGAAAAGTCATCGTATCGCTTGCGCCGAGCTGGCGCGGCGTCTTTGATATCGAAGCCGCAAAAATGGTCGCCGTTCTGAAAAAACTCGGATTTTACGCCGTCAGCGAAACTGCTCTCGGTGCTCAGGAAGTTTCGATAAAAACCGCAGACATCCTTAACCGCGCGGACAAAGGGCTGTTTATCTCAAGCGCCTGCCCTGTCATCGTCGACTACGTGCGCCTTTACAGGCAGGATTTTATCCGCAACGTCGTTCCGCTGGGCTCACCGGCCCTTACTCACGCCCAGCTGCTTAAAAGAACTTACGGCGACGAAATCGCCGTCGTCTTTGCAGGTCCGTGCATAGCCAAAAAGAACGAGTCCGACAGGCATCCTGAACTCATCGATGCGGCGCTTACTTTTGAAGAGCTGAAGTACTGGATAAAGGAACAGTTCATCGATATACAACAGCTCGAAGCCGGAAGGGAAAACGGTTTTGTGCCTGAGGGCGCCTACGAGGGCGCCCTCTACCCTATCGAAGGCGGCATGAACGACACGATAAGAAAAGTCGGCGTCAGCAGTGATACGCAGCTTCTCAACATCAGCTCACTGACGAGCTTTCAGAAAGCGCTCGACGGCCTTGACCCAAACGAGCTGGACAGGAAGATCTTCGTAGAAGCTCTGGCATGCCACGGCGGCTGCATAAACGGCCCGTGCTCGGCGTCGAAAAAATCGACGCTGCTGCTTACCTCAGATGTCCTTGAAAATGTAAAGACAAGAGAAAAAGTTCCTACAGAACCTCAGACCGTCATGCACGAAAATTACAAGCCAAATCCCGTTCAGCAGAACGTCTATCCTATCGAGCAGATAATCGCCGCTATGCAAAAGATCGGCAAGTTCAGCGAGGAAGACGAGCTTAACTGCGGCGGATGCGGATACGCTACATGCCGTGACCTTGCCGCAGCACTGCTTTCCGGCGACGCTGAGCCGTCAATGTGCGTATCCTACATGAGAAAGATTGCAATGAAAAAAGCCGCGGCAATGCTGCGCTGCATGCCATCCGCCACAGTCATGGTGGACAGCGGGCTCAAAATAATAGAGACAAACGACGCTTTCATGAAGATGTTCTGCGGCGATATGTACGAATCTCTCGACTCGTTCCAGGACAGTCTGCAGGGCGCAGATATAGCTAAGATAGTCGATTTCACTGACGTTCTCAAAAAGACGCTGCAGTCCGGCAAAGACGTCCACAGGGAACATTACGAGATAAAGGATAAGCTCTACGATATCAGCGCGTTCACAGTCGAGCCGCAGGAAATTGCCGGGGCCATAATCACTGATGTTACGCAGTCCGAGATGAACAGGGAGAAGATCGCCCTCAAGGCTCACGAAGTCATCAATAAAAATATCGCCACGGTTCAGAACATAGCTTCGCTGCTCGGAGAGCACATGGTCGAGACTGAGCTTCTGCTCAACTCAATAGCAGAAGATTTCGACGTCAAAGACGGCGCGGCCGGAGATAAAAATAAAAAGTAATGTTCATCGACATCGACTGCCACCAGCAGAAAAAATTTGGACAGAGCGCCTACGGGGACTATTTCACTTCAAAAAGATATCCGGACAGCGGGCGCCTCGTCGCTGTTCTCTCTGACGGGCTCGGCAGCGGCATCAAAGCCGATATCCTAGCCTGCATGACGGCAACGATGCTGCTTAAATTCATCGAGGCCGAATCGGATATTGCAAAAGCGTGCGAGATAATAATGAACTCGCTGCCTGTATGTCAGGTGCGCAAGATAAGCTACTCCACATTTTCGGCAATAGATTACGAAGACGGAACGGCAAAAATAGTCGAGGAAGGCAACCCCGAATTCATATGGATACGCGGCGGAAAGGTGCTTCAGCCTCCGTACGAGGTCATCACATCGAAGACATTTCCCAACCGCCACATGCACATCTACCACATCAGCCTTCAGCTTGAAGACAGGCTGATATTCTGCTCCGACGGCGTGACACAGGCCGGTATCGGCTCGCGCGAGCTGAACCTAGGCCTTCGCAGAGAAGGGCTGATAAAGGTACTCGAAGACATCCTTAAGAAAAGCCCTTCCATCTCGAGCAGCGACCTCTCCAAAGCTATCGTGCGCGCGGCTCAGGATGTTGAACCCGGCAGAAAGGCCATCGACGACATTTCAGCAGTTTCCATATACTGCAGGATGCCGAGGAACGCGCTTGTCTTCACGGGACCGCCGTATTACCAGGACAAGGACAATTACTACGCGCGCATTTTCAATGCTTTCGAGGGCAAAAAGGCCGTATGCGGCGGCACAACGGCAAACCTCGTTTCAAGAGAGCTCGGCGTCCCGGTCGAAACACCGCTTTCAATGAATATAGGGGACCTGCCGGGGCTGTCCACGATGGACGGCGTTGACCTCGTCACAGAGGGCATTCTCACTCTTACAAGAACGAGCGAGTATCTCGAGCAGACACGCACATCGTATCCGGACGACGCGGCCGGCAGGCTTGTCGGATTTCTGCTCGACAGCGACTGCATAACTTTCATGGTCGGAGCACGGCTCAACCAGGCGCACTACGACCCCAACCTGCCTGTTGAGATAGAGATCAGAAAAAACGTCGTCAAGAAAATAGCAAATCTGCTTGAAAATAAATTTATGAAGAAAATAATCATTCAGTACATGTGAGGTGTGAAGATGAAAAAGGTCGAAGTCAAGCTGTGTCTTGGAACAACGTGTTTTGTCATGGGTTCGTCGAAGCTGCAGGAACTGATAGACATCATTCCTGAAAAATTCGGGGACAAGGTCTCTGTTTCAGGCAGCGCGTGCCTTGAGCTTTGCTCAAGCAGCACGGAATATTCAAAGGCGCCTTATGTCAAGGTCGATGACGACGTTGTAGAGGAAGCTACAGTCGAAAAAGTCCTTGAAGTTATCGAAGGGAAACTGAAATGAATGACAGAAACCAGACCGTACGCATTAAGAAAGAGATACTCATAAGGCTTGTAAAATCTTTCTTATCTGACGACTTCATCGGCAATACGCGCCTCATTCCATACGACATGAGGCCGAAAGGCTCTGAAGTGCCGTACCGCTGCTGCATATACAAGGAACGCGCGATACTTAAAGACAGGACGATAGCAGGGCTTGGCTTTTCCATTGAAGATGATGATGAGAGAAAGTCTCTTTCCGAATACGCACAGGAGGCTCTTGACCGGACAGAACCTGAAGAAGATCCGCTCACCGTCATCGAAGTTGCGTGCAAGGGCTGCGTTCCGAGTCAGATATATGTGACAGACATCTGCCAGGGCTGCGTGGCGCGTCCGTGCCAAAGTACGTGCAAGTTCGGCGCTATCAGTATGCAGAACGGCAGGTCGCACATAGACGGCAGCAAGTGCAAGAAATGCAAGATGTGTATGGCAGTCTGCCCGTATAACGCGATAGTTCAGATAGCCGTTCCGTGCGAGGACGCCTGCCCTGTCGGAGCGATAGCGAAAGATGAAAGCGGATACGCAAGGATAGACTTTGACTCATGCATAAGCTGCGGCAAATGCGCCGAGGCATGCCCTTTCGCGGCCATACACGAAAAGAGCCAGATCATAGACATACTTAAAAATATAAAAGCAGGCAAAGAGGTCATAGCTATGGCGGCTCCGTCTGTAGTTGGACAGTTTCCGGGAAACATCGGCCAGCTCAAGACAGCCATTCTGAAAGCCGGATTCAGCGGATTTTACGAAGTAGCTCAAGGCGCTGACATCACAGCTAGAAATGAAGCTAAGGAATTTGAAGAGCGCATGAAAGGCGGCGCCCCTTTTATGACAACGTCGTGCTGCGCCGGCTATCACCAGCTGCTCGAAAAACACCTGCCAGATATGAAACCGTACGTATCAGATACTAAAACACCTCTTTACTACACGGCTGAGCTCGTCAAAAAAGAGCACCCGGACGCTCTTACAGTCTTCGTCGGCCCGTGCGTGGCAAAACGCAAGGAAGGCATGAAGAATAAAAATATAGATTTTGTCATGAATTTTGAAGAGCTCGGCGCGCTGTTCATCGGACGCAAGATAGACGTCATGCAGTGCGAAGAAACGCCGCTTGAAACAGAAAGCTCGAAACAGGGACGCAGCTTCTGCAGAACTGGCGGCGTAGCAGACTCTATCAAAGCCCTCTCCGACAAAACAAAACCGTGTCTCGTCAACGGTTTCACTAAAGACTCTGTGAAGCAGCTCAAAAAATACGCTAAGGACGGGAAATGCGAAGGGTGCAACATAATCGAAGTAATGTGCTGCGAAGGCGGCTGCCTCGGCGGCAACGCAACGATAAACCAGATAAAGACAGCACATAAGATAGTCGAGGACTTCGCGTCGAAGAGCAAAGACATAACTCAATAATAGAAAACATCAGCGCATATACAAAAAGCCTCCGCACTAAGCGGAGGCTTTCTTATTTCGGAAAAGATTTACCTTACGCTGACTTCGCCTGCCAGCACCTTCTTGAAATCTTCATAGTTCCTCTCGAGCAGCTCAGGCGTGTTGAGGCCGTAAGGGCATTTGCTCATGCACTTGTTGCAGTGCACGCAATCTTCAATTTTCTTCATCTTTGCCTGCCATTCATCGGTGAGCCACGCCTGTGACGGCGCGCGGCGGAGCATGAGCGACATTCTGGCACAGTTGTTGATCTCAATGCCGACAGTGCACGGCATGCAGTATCCGCAGCCGCGGCAGAATTCACCGCAAAGTTCTTTTCTGTCGTGGTCGATGACCTGCTGCAGCTCAGGCGTCATGACAGGCGGATTGCCGATGTACGATATGAATTCGTCAAGCTCGCTTTCCCTCTGCACGCCCCATATCGGCAGCACATTGTCGTATTTTGCCGCAAAGGCATAAGCCGCGCGACTGTTATTGATGAGTCCGCCCGAGAGCGATTTCATGGCTATAAAGCCCATGTTATGCTCTTTGCAGAGCGTGACGAGCTCTATGTCCTTATCAACAGCGAGGTAGCTGAACGGGAACTGAAGCGTTTCATAGAGTCCCGATTCTATCGCTTCGTGCGCCACTTTAAGCCTGTGGTTCGTGATGCCGATGTGCTTTATCTTCCCCTGTTCCTTGGCTTCGAGCGCGGCTTCGTAAATGCCCGTGCCGTCGCCAGGCTTCGGGCAGAACGGAAGGTTGTGGAACTGATATATGTCTATATAGTCGGCGCGAAGCTTCTGCAGTGACATATCGAGGTGCTTTTTCATCTCTGCGCCAGTCTCGGCATGGGTCTTTGTAGCTATGAAGACGTTGTCCCTGATGCCGCTGAGCGCCTCGCCGAGCTTCTCCTCGCTGTCCGAATAGGCCCTCGCGGTATCGAAGAACGTGATGCCTGCCGCGAACGCTTTGCGTGCAAGTTTGATGGCATCATCTTTCGGGATCCTCTGTATCGGCAGAGCGCCGAAACCGTTTTTGTTTACCGTGATCTCTGTGGAGCCTAATGTGACTTTGTCCATTTCATTCTCCTCCGCAATATGGTCTATTGTTCACAGCCGCCGCAGGAAATTTTTGCAGGCGGCGTTAAGTTCGCCAAGGCATCTTTGGGCAGTTTTAATAGTTCAATAAACTCTTCATTTGTTGGATATCTGCCCTTTATTATAATTTTGTCGTCAGATGTGACGACCGGCAGCGAACGCTCGCCGTTCGCCTTGAGATATGCCCAGACTTCCTTGTTTTTGCCAAATTCTGCCGGCGTGCTTGAAAGGTTGAAACGGCTGACCGTGATGCCGTTTTTTTTGAGCTCCGCCGTGACAGCGGCCACGCGCAGCAGCTCGGGGTCGTCGCCAGCGCCGCAGACGCCTGTGATGCAGCACATTGCCTGTTCATATATCTTTATCGCCTTCATGAGCCAGCCCCGTTTCATATTTACAAATGGATTATTTCACAGCTAAAATATGTCTATAAGATTATACAACTCGCGTCTGTTTTCAAAAAATCGGAGGTCATAATAATGAAAAGACCCGCCAAAGCAGCCGCAGCTTTTATCTCATCTGTCTTGCTCGCCGCATCGCTCTGCACGGCGGGCGAAGCCACAAAGATAACTGTCATCGAACCGTCACCAAATCAGAGACTTATCGAAGCTGGACGGGATTTCTACGTCATAGGCAGGATCGACCGCGAGGGCCTTAGCGCAGCGGAGATGCCTGTCGATATCCGTGTCGAAGTCGTGCGAAAAGGCTCTTCAACTATAGCGCGCACTGTCCAGAGCCATGTCGACAGCTCAAGCGGCACAACGCCGGAGCGCGACATCATGTTCAATTACAAGTACAAAGCGCCATGGTGCAAGGTCACGCGTGAGTCGCTGATAAAATCGCCGATGCCTGACCTGATCTACAAAAGCGGCAGACCTGACACGTTCTACGACCCATCCATAAAAGCGTCAGTTACAGAAGACCGCTTTGCCGTGCTGGTGCAGGGCGGCTGCACAAAGAAATTTGAAACCAGCTATGACCAGAACTACAAGGAAGACCTCAGCGGCGTTTACAGCGCGATAGTCAGCGCGACTTCAGGCGGCAGAGTGCTCGCCTCCGAGACATTCACGATGGACTTCGGCATCGTGCCCGACAAGCTGCTGTCGCGTTTTTCGCCCAATGACCACATGAAGGCGGTCACGAAATTTTCAGCGGACGGCAATTTCCGTGTCTATAAAGACCTCTTTGCGGGCTACTGGCCTACGGACAGCGGCATCTACGAGATACCGCCGCGCTGGCGCATGAACGATTCGCAGGAATACAACGACGGCCGAGTCCACACTGTCATATACAACATTTCAGAAGGCAGCTGCGCGACTCAGGATGTCGAGATTGCCTATCTCTCGCACATCGGCAGGCTCGGTTCAGATGCGATGCACTTCTACTATTATGATATCGGCGAGCCGGTGATAAAGTACCGCGACAGCGGCGGCGACACGCTTGAAAAACAGGGCCGTATCGTGGAATTCGAACGCGGCGCAAAACTGGCTTTTACGCGCGCAGAATTCGGGCCGGGAAACGATTCACCGCGTGTGATGGACCTGAACGTCTATGATTCCGTCACGGCAGACAGAGACAAAACGCTGACACTCTGCGGCGCTGTCACGCCGATACAGACCTCGGACAGCGACGTTGCGTGCAATCCAGACGCTACATACACGACAAAAAATAAAATTTCGTCGATACACTATGAATTCAGGGACGGCATTGCAGGCGTGATGATGACTGCTGACAGACCAGTCGGCATAATAAGAAACATCAATGGCAGGAAGCTGCCGTCAGTCTATGAATTCAGCCACGATTTCAGCCTGCCGGCATCACTTGCGGGACACATCCTTACGGTCCATGCGGCAGGATACGACAGCCATGGGGCAAAAGTAAAAGACAGCGACAATTATTTCTACCTTCGCGTAAAATAGACAATAGAAACAAACACGCCGCAGCAGAAGCACGGCAGTGCTTTTATAGCTGTGCATCACAGCTGTGCGGCTTGACAGAAAAATCACTCTGTGGTATTTTGCCGCTTAATGAAATAAGAAACCGTTGAAGCGGAGATAACGGTGATGATGCTCTTACAGAGAGCCCGCGATGCTGAGAATCGGGCAGAAAACAGGTCATCAAATGGACCGCCGAGGGCGCAGTCAAAAGCGAAAGCCAAGTATTCTGCGACGTGAGGGCACACGTTAACTGCCGGGGATATGTCAGTATCCTGTCGAGCGTGCAGCAAGAGCTGCAAATCAAGGTGGCACCGCGAATCAATAAATTCGTCCTTGACAGAAATATTTCTGTCAGGGGCTTTTTTTTGCGGTATGAGAGAGGAGAAGAGCATAGTTGAGACCAGATATTGAAGAGATCAGAAGAGCTGCGGAAAGCGGAAAATACAAGACCGCCCCGCTGTGCACCGAGATGCTGTCCGACAGCGTCACGCCTATCGAGGTGCTTCGGAGGCTGAAAAGCGTGTCGGCGCACTGCTATATGCTGGAGTCCGTTTCGGGGCACGACAAATGGGGACGTTACACGTTTCTCGGATATGACCCAAAACTTGAGGTGACGTGCACCAACGGACAGATGAAGGTCGGTTCGCTATCGTTTGATACAAAAGACCCCGGAAAGTACATAAAGCAGGTAATAGACGAGCACAAATGCGTCAGATTCGACTGGCTTCCGCCGTTCACAGGAGGCCTTGTAGGGTATTTTTCATATGATTATCTGAAATATTCGGAGCCTTCGCTCCGCCTTGACGCCAAAGATTCCGAAGGCTTCAAAGACGTTGACCTCATGCTCTTCGACAAGGTCATAGCTTTTGACAACTACCGCCAGAAGATAATCCTCATCGTCAATATTGCGCTCGATAATTACGAGACTGAATACAAGCGCGCAGAAATAGAGCTTCAGCAGATGGCTGAAATAATCATGAACAGCAGCCCCGCAGCTGACGTTCCAGGCAGGCTGAAATCAGAGCTTCACGCGCTCTTCAGCAAGGACGAATACCGCGGCATGGTAGAAAAAGCAAAAGGGCATATCAGAGAGGGCGACATTTTTCAGATAGTGCTCTCGAACCGCCTTGAAGCCGAATATGACGGCACACTGCTCAATACTTACCGCATCCTCAGGACTATCAACCCTTCGCCGTACATGTTCTACTTTTCAAGCAGCGACATGGAAGTTGCCGGCGCTTCTCCTGAGACTCTCGTCAAGCTCGAGGACGGCGTCCTGCACACATTTCCACTAGCAGGGACAAGGCCGCGCGGGAATACACCGGAGAAAGACGCGGCTCTTGAGAAGGAGCTGCTCACCGACCAGAAAGAGCTCGCAGAGCACAATATGCTGGTCGATCTGGGGCGCAACGACATAGGAAAGATCAGCAAATTTGGAAGCGTGAGCGTAGAAAAATATCACTCGGTCGAGCGCTTTTCGCACGTGATGCACATAGGCTCTACGGTACGCGGCGAGATAGCCGACGGGAAGTCGGCCCTCGACGCAATAGATTCAATACTGCCGGCCGGAACGCTGTCAGGTGCGCCAAAGATAAGAGCGTGCCAGCTCATCAACGACATCGAGAACAACAAGCGCGGCATCTACGGCGGAGCGATAGGCTATCTGGACTTTGCCGGCAACCTCGACACATGCATAGCGATACGCATCGCCTACAAGAAGAACGGCAAGGTGTTCATCCGCAGCGGAGCCGGTATCGTTGCAGATTCCGATCCGGCAAAAGAATATCAGGAGTGCATGAACAAGGCGGCTGCTGTCGTGAGCGCACTGAAATCAGCCGAAGAGGAGATATTATGATCATTCTTATAGACAATTACGACAGTTTCTCATACAACCTATGCCAGCTGTTTGGCTCGATAGAACCAGACATCCGCGTCGTACGCAACGACGCCGTAACGCCTGAAGACATTGCGGCTCTCAAACCAGAGGCAGTCATAATATCGCCCGGCCCTGGAAAACCGGCTGACGCCGGGATATGCATCGAAGCTGTTAAGAAGCTAGGGAGAACGATACCTATGCTTGGCGTGTGTCTCGGACACCAGTCGATATGCATGGCCTACGGTGCGACAGTATCATATGCTAAAAAACTGATGCACGGTAAGCAATCGATGACGAAGCTGGATGTCGAGTCCCCACTCTTTTCGGGCTGTCCGCAGACTGTTTTCGCAGCCCGCTATCACTCTCTTGCGGTCATCGAGGATACGATACCTGAATGTCTCCGTGTCACGGCACGCACAGACGACGGTGAGGTCATGGCCGTTCAACACCGTGAATATCCAGTGTTCGGCGTCCAGTTCCACCCTGAGTCTGTCATGACTCCGGACGGCGGCACCATGGCAGCAAATTTTTTGCGTTTCTCAAAAAGCTACGCTGTGAATAAAAAATAACGCCGCGCAAGAAACAGAAACGCCGCCGTATTTATACGGCGGCGTTTCTGTTTCATCGGATTTTATGGTTATTTGCGGAACATCTCAGCCAGAAGACCGTGACGCAGTCCCCTGTCGCTGACCGTGAAGGCATCGATTCCGCTGAGCTCCATGACGGTAGATGAAATGCATGCTCCGGCAAGGATGATGTCTGCACGCTTCGGGTTGAGGCCGGGTATCGCACGTCGTTCTTCGATCGTCTTCGACGCATAGCTGTTTATCTGAGCCGTCACATCGTCGTGTGTGAGCCTCACACCTTGGACCGGCGCCGAATCATACCCAGGCGCACCGAGCTTTACAGCCGCCATCGCTGTGACGTTGCCGCCTGTGCCGACAAGCAGCTTTGCTCCCCTGCCTACTCCGCCTTCAGCAAGCTCGCTCATTATCGCCGAGTGTGCGCGTGAAAGCGCGCCTGATGATACAGGCGAAGGTGTAAGGAATTTTTCTGTAAAGCGTATCGCACCGACGTTGATGCTGAAGCTGCGCGTCATCTGACCGCTGCATGCAAAGACAAATTCAGTGCTCCCGCCGCCAGTATCGAACATAAGCATGTCCGTGTGCGAAGCTTCAGGTATCCCGGCAAGCACGGCTGCAAACGAGAGACGAGCTTCTTCCTCGCCTGGTATAACGCGCATGCCAACACCTGTGAGTTCTCTGACGCGCATCATGAAATCCCGCGTATTATTCGCTGTGCGAAGTGCCATCGTGCCAACTATCTCTATCTGCCACGCACCTGCGCTCTGGGCCTGCTTCACATATTCAGCGACACCCTGTGCCGTACGTTCAAGAGGCTCAGCGCCAATGAGTCCCGTGTCCGCAAGACCTTCGCCAAGCTTAGTGACTTTGCTGACGTCCGTAAGCACAGAAAAACCTGTCTCGCTGCCTTCCGCAAGCGTATATTTTATTGAGTTTGTCCCGATATCAATTACCGCTTTCTTCATTTCCATTTCATCTCCGGATACTTTTGGTAAAAAGAAATTATATAACATTTCGCAAAATAGCGCACCGTGCTGTAAAATGGGTAAAAATTACGGAGGTTACTGATGGAGACACAGCCTGTTCTTCACATAATCAGCCACACTGACCTCGACGGCGTTGCAGCCGCAGCCTTGGCATGGCATGCTAACAGCGGCATCGGGCGGCTCATAAAGATGTCTTTCAGCGGATATGTCGATGTCGACAACCACATACTTGAAACGCTGCGTGCCGGTGAGGAGCCGCTCGTCTGTGACCTCTTCTGCCAGAGGCAGGAAACCGTAGATGAGATAGACAAGACATACAGCGCTGAAAAACCTTTTCTTTTCGACCACCACGAAAGCAATTTAGACAAATACGGGAATCGCAAATGGAACGTGATTGATACAAGCTGCTGCGGAGCCATGGTTTACTGGAAGTGGCTCATGGACAGTGAGCTTGAACCTGAGCGCAGAGCAAAAATAGCGGCAATGGAGCCGCTGATGCTCGTCGCCAACGACCGTGACCTCTGGCTTGGACAAATACCGGACAGCCGTTTATGGCAGGCACTGATTACAATGTGCGGTCCATGGAGCGTTCTCATGCGTCTTGTCGCAGCTCCTTCGGCAGAGCTTACGTCTGCCGAACGTTCCGGTGCGGAAGATTTTACTGAAAAGCAGGAAGCGCGCTTTGCCGCAGCGAAAGAGAAAATGATGCGCACCGGCAGCGATCTTTGCTTCGTTCCTTACGGCGCGCTTGAGCGCGGAGACGCTTCGGACTTCTGCGGGCTCATACTCGACCGTGAGCCTGACCCGCCGCTTGTAACGGCAGTTACAGGCAAACGCCCAAGCGGCGACTGGGCCGTGTCGCTTCGCAGCCGCGACGGACTTGCAGGGCGCGTCGTGACGCTGCTCAAAGACGGCAAAAAAGTCCGCGGCGGCGGACACGATGACGCCTCTGCAGTTTACTTCCCGCGCAGCTATAACGAAGCAGACATCCAGCAGGCCATCGTATCTGCAATACGCACAGAGAAAGAAAACAATCAGCAGGTCAACGTTACGCTCGGCGATCTGTTCAAAGGACTTAAACAATGAAATCGATTGCAATATTATATGCGTCGGAAGGAACGGGGCATCGCATCGCGGCGGAAAATATGCGCGACCGTTTTCTGCAGCTCAATCCAAAAGGCCATGTCCTCTGCCGCGACATACTCGAATACATTCCTTCATGGCTCCGCTGGTCCGTATCATACGGCTATCTTTTTATGGCGCGCAGCGCGCCGTGGGCATGGGGCTGGTTCTACTGGGGCTCTGACAAAAAATCATTTGAATCGAAAAGTTTTGACATCGCGCATGACTTTCTCTGCCGCCTCTACCTGCCGCGCGTTGAGCGCGAGATATACGCGGCTGAGGCTGAAGCTGTATTCTTCACGCATTACTTCGGCGCCGCGAATTTAGCACGCAGGAACGCGGCAAGATTTCCTACCTTTTATGTCGGCACAGATTTTATTACGCACAGATTCCAGCGCAGCGCTGACTTTTGCTATTCCTTCACGGCAAGCCCTGACGCTATCGCCCAATATCGCACCGATAATATAGAAAACGTCTGCGACTGCGGCATTCCCATCGCGCCAAAGTTCTCGGCACTGCCTTCAAAGATGGCGGCACGCGCAGAACTTGACATCGCAGCTGACCGCAAAGTCGTGCTCGTAAGCGGCGGCGGCATCGGCGCAGGATCCGTCGGAAAAGCGGTGGCATCACTCTCCGAAAAAAAAGAATGGCTGACTGTTGTGATCTGCGGGAACAACAAAAAGCTGATGCGCAGCCTTTCGGCCAGATTCGGAAATATGGATAACATTCGCATAGAAGGCTTCGTATCGAATATGGAATACTACTACCGCGCTGCTGACATCGGCGTTATGAAACCCGGCGGCCTTTCTCTCTCCGAGGCTCTTGCCTCCGGTCTGCCGCTTCTTCTGATGGATCCCATACCAGGCCAGGAACAGCTCAACATGGACTACATATGCGCACATGGCGCGGCGAAGGTTCTCAAGGACGCGCGTTTGGCTGCAATTGAGGCCGCGCGTATTTTAGATGACCGCGCTGCCATTTTGTCTTTAGCTAAGAATTCTGCGCAGCTCGCGCACGCAGACGCGGCTGGCAATATTCTGCGTGCCGCCGAAGAAAAAGCAGACAGTTTCTATTCTGCAGCAATAAACTGAACTCCATCCGTTTGATTTATCACCATATTTTCAGATAAGATGTAGAATGTTACCCGTAATATTGGGAGGAATATAAATGCTTAAACTGGACAAATTTTATCACGCTGCGTTCGTACTGAAGGACATCGCCAGAAAGACAGACTTGATTGCGGCTCCGCATCTCTGCCCCGGTAGCGACCTCTATCTCAAAACTGAAAATCTTCAGGTCACAGGCAGCTTCAAGCTGCGCGGCGCTTATTACAAGATAAGCCAGCTGACGGAAGAGGAACGCAGCAAAGGCGTTATCGCATGCAGCGCCGGCAACCACGCTCAGGGCGTTGCGCTTGCCGCTACCAGCATGGGCATAAAGAGCGTCATCTGTATGCCGGACGGCGCGCCTATCATGAAAGTCGAAAATACGAAAAACCTCGGCGCCAAGGTCGAGCTTGTCCCAGGCACTTACGACGAAGCCCACGACCGTGCTATAGAGCTGCAGAAAGAGACAGGCATGACGTTCATCCATCCTTACGATGATGAGCTTGTCATAACAGGACAGGGAACTATAGGCCTTGAGATACTCGAGCAGCTGCCTGATGTGGAGGCAGTCATCGTGCCTATCGGCGGCGGCGGGCTGATCTCAGGCGTTGCCTTCGCAATGAAGAACCTGCGCCCTGACATAAAAATATACGGCGTTCAGGCCGCAGGCGCAGCGAGCATGTGCAATGCGTTCCATAAGCACAAATACGCCACGCTTGATGCCGTGACAACATTTGCTGACGGCATTGCGGTCAAGACCCCAGGCGAAAATACGTTTGAGGTCATCGAAAAATACGTTGATGACATAATCACGGTGAGTGAAGACGAAATAGCGGCGGCTATACTTGCGCTTATCGAAAAGCAGAAGCTGATATCGGAAGGCGCAGGCGCAACCCCTGTTGCAGCAGCACTCTTCAAGAAACTGCCGATCGAAGGCAAAAAGACTGTCTGCCTCGTTTCCGGCGGCAACATCGACGTCAACATTCTCTCACGCGTCATCACGCGCGGACTCGTGATGAGCGGACGAATGACCAACATGATGATCGCGCTCGAGGACAAGCCTGGACAGCTGGTAACGGTCAGCCGAATAATCAGCGAATGCGGTGCGAACGTCATCAGCGTGAGCCACGACCGTGCCGATCCGAAGATGGAGATAACTGACTGCTTCCTCAAGCTGAGCCTCGAAACGCGCAATGCTGAGCAGATAGAAGAGATAAAGAAACGCCTGACAGCCCAGGGCTTCAGACTGATCACCGAAAGAGTATGACATCTATTTCATAAATAAAAAAGAAGGCGCAGAGAAATCTCCGCGCCTTATTTTTTTGCGTTGACTCAGATATTATTTTTTCTTTTTTGCAGCTTCAGCCTGTGCCGCAGCTTCGGCGTCCAGAGGTGTCCAGCCGCCGCCAAGAGCCTTGAAGAGCTGAACTGCGTCTGTGGTTATCTGTCCGTTGCTTATCGCGTAGGTTTCCGAAAGCGTTAGCACAGCTTTCTGAGCATTGATCACCGTGTCGAAATTCGTGAGCCCCGTCTTGTATTTGTCGTTGGCAACAAGCAAAGCCACTTTGGCGGCCGCAAGACCATCCTTGAGCGATGCGTTGCGCAGGCGTTCCTGCAGCGAAGCTGTGATTGCGTTGCGCACTTCGCCTACAGCATTGAGCACAGTGCTTTCGTAGGTATCAAGCGCCTGGCGCTGCAGCTCAGTCTGGACCTTGATGTTGTTCTTTATAGCGCCCCAGTGGAATATCGGCAGAGTTATCTGAGGTCCGAAGCTGTAGAGTTTGTTCGGCCCTTCGAAGAGACTTCCCGTTGTGAGCGATTCCGTACCTATAGAACCAGACAGATAGAATTTCGGCCATAGGTCTGCCTGAGCAGACTTCCTGCGCGCGAACTGAGCCGCAAGGTTGCGCTCAGCAGCCCTGATGTCGGGGCGCTGGCGAAGCATATTTGCCGGAATGCCCATGAGCACGGAGCCGTTTGCCTGAGGTATCGGCTTTTTGTCTTTGAGAGCCTCTTCAAGCCCGCCTGGTATTTCTCCGACAAGTATCGCAAGCGCGTTCTTTGTGCTTTCGATGCTCGTCTTTATCGGAGGAATGGATGCCTTCGTCTGCTCAAGTGTATATTTGGACTGGCTGAGCGCGAGCTGGTCCGAAAGCCCTGCTTTTACGCGTGAGGCCAGCATGTCGTAAGTCTCCTGCTGAAGCCTGAGGTTATCCTCTGCAACAGCAAGGCGCTCCTGCAGCGTACGCAGTGAAATATAGTCAGAAGCGATTTCCGCTGAAAGCGATACCCATGTTGAATAGAGCGAAGCATACTGCGCTTCCATTGCCGCAGCTCCGGCCTTTATAGTCTGGCGCTTGCCGCCGAATACGTCTATTTCCCAGGAGGCATCAATGCCGAGATGGAAAACATTATTGGGACTGCCGCCTGCCGCAGGGGATGTGGCTTCCGAATTGCGCGCGCGCTGCCAGTAATCCGTGCTGTCGAGCCACGGCAGTATCGCCGCTTTGTTTATACCAAGCGCTGCGCGGGCCTGCACCACCTTTGAGCGTGCGGTTAGCAGATCACGGTTGTTGCGGAGCGCGGTGTCTATGAGATTTGTCAGAGTGTCGTCACCCATTGACTTCCACCATTCGCCGAGCAGCTCAGGAGCAGGCTCCTTCATCACGACATCACCGGCTGCGTCCGGGATAGGATACATCTTGGCAAGAGCTATCCAGTCGCCGGATACGAGGCGTGCGTCGCCCGATATTACTTCATCCTTTGTTTTGGCAGATGCGCAGGAGACAAAGAGCGCGAGTGTCAGAACAGAGATCACCGAAATAAATATTTTCTTTTTCATCATCTATCTCTCCTGCTCTGTATTCTGCGTATCTTTTTTGCCGGCCTTGTACGCATCGTCGTCAACATGCTTGAACTTTCCCTCGCGCAGGCTCTCGAAGAGCACATAGAGCCCCGGTATGAGGAATATTCCGAATATGGTCGCCATGTTCATACCAAAGAACATCGTGGAGCCGACGGCTTTGCGGCTTCCGGCACCGGCGCCGGATGCGAAGAGCATCGGCAGCACGCCGAGAACGCAGGTGAACGCCGTCATAAGGACAGAGCGGAATCTTTCTCCGGCTGCTATTGAGGCAGCTTTTATGATAGACACGCCGTTGACCTCGCGCTGTTCCCTCGCGAATTCGATAATAAGTATCGCGTTTTTCGCGGCAAGTCCAATCAGCAGCAATATACCGAGCTGCGCATAGATGCTTATCGGCAGGCCCATGAGGTGTATGCCGGCAAGCGCGCCGAACATTGCGACAGGCAGCGAAAGTATGACTGATATAGGAACGTTCCAGCTTTCATACTGGGCAACGAGGAAGAGGAACGCGAAGAGAAGCGATATTGTAAGCACCAGCGCTATCTGTCCTGATGCGTGCTGTTCCTGGTATGACATTCCTGAATATTCATAGCCATAACCCGCCGGCAGACCTTTTGCAAGCTCAGCTATGCGTTTCATTCCCTGTCCTGTCGAATATCCCTGCTTCATGACCAGCGTTATGCCGGCTGAAGGATATAGGTTATAACGGTTTATCGTGTTCGGTGCGAGTATCTTCGTTACCTTGATCAGAGTCTCGAGCGGCACCTGCTGTCCCGTCGAACTGGTTACAAAGATGCTGCCTATCTTGTTTATCTTGTTCCTGTAATTCCAGTCAGACTCGACCATGACTTTATTGACCTGTGATCCGAGGTTGATGTCGTTGATATACGATGAGCCGAAATACATCTGCATCGTCGAGAATATCGTGCTGACAGGCACGTTCATCATCTGTGCCTTTTCTCTGTCGATATCGACATAGAGGTGAGGCGTGTTAGATGTATATGTGCTGAACGCATATTGGAATTCCGGAGCCTGGTTGAGCTTCATGAGCATGCTGTTCATGACCTGCGCAAGCTGTGTCGGATCATCGCCGTCGACCTGCTGAAGCCTCAGGTCGATACCACCGCTGACGCCGAGCCCGCTTATTGCAGGCGGCGTAATGACGTTGATCTTGGCTTCCGGGAAGCTCGCAGCAATGCCGCGGATCTTGCCTACGATAGACTGCAGTGACTTGTCAGCTGTTTTGCGCTGTCCCCATGGATCAAGCGGAACAATGATAGAACCTGTATTTTCTCCGGAGCTGCCGACTATGTTGAATCCCGTGATGCCCATAGTGAGTTTGACACCTGGGACCTTTTTCATCTGGGCAGCCATCTGGTTCAGTAGGGTGAACGTTCTCTCTTTGGCTGAACCTTCAGGAAGCTGTACAGATACGAATATTGTGCCTTGGTCTTCGTCAGGGATGAACGCTGTCGGTGACACTTTGATGACGAATATGCAAAGCCCTATAACGATGCACACAAGCGATGCAGTGAGCCATCTTCTGCGTGCGATCCATGTCGATTTATCGACGTAAAATTTCGTTGTATTCGCAAGCCCTGTGTTGAACCACGCAAGCGGCCCGTGCTTTACCTTATGTATCCTTGTAAAGAGGTGGGCGCACATTGCCGGGCTCATCGTAAGAGCAAATACAAGCGAGCACATGACTGAAATCGATATTGTCACAGCGAACTGGCGGTAGATCTGACCTGTGATGCCGCTCATGAACGCGACAGGCACGAATATAGCGAGGAAGACGAGCGTCGTTGCGACCATAGGACCGGTGATATCTTTCATAGCCTGCAGCGTAGCTGCCTTCGGGTCGCAGTGGTCACGGTCCATAATGAACGTGACGCGTTCGACAACGACGATAGCGTCGTCAACGACCGTACCTATGACAAGCACCAGTCCGAACAGTGAGAGGATGTTGATGCTGTAGCCCATGAACGCCAGTCCTGCAAACGTTGCCAGCAGCGAGACAGGAATGGCTGCGACAGGAACAAGCGTGACTTTCCAGTCCTGCAGGAAGAGCCAGCAGACAAAGACAACAAGAAGGAACGTAAGGATGAGCGTTGAAAGTATTTCCTTAATCGTCTCTTTGACGTATTCGGTCGAGTCATAACCCAGGACAAACTTCATGTCGTTCGGCAGATCCTTGGAGAGTTTGGCAAGTACTTCTTTCGCTCCTGTCATTACCGTTAGAGCGTTAGAGCCTGAAGACTGCGTCATCGATATCATTGCAGCCTGTTCTCCGTTCAGCATATTAGAATACGAGTAATTTTCCGAGCCAAGCTCTATGCGCGCAATGTCGCCGAGCTTGACCATGCCGCCGTCAGATGTGCGCACGATTATATTTTCAAAATCAGAAACGTTGGACAGACGCCCTTTGGCCGTCAGTGTGTACATCAGCGGCTGTGAAGCATCTGTCGGCGCGGCGCCTATCGAACCGATAGAAGCCTGCTTGTTCTGGCTTTGTATCGCAGATGAAATGTCTGAGATGCTCAGCCCGAGCGATGCCATGCGGTCCGGGTCAAGCCAGACACGTATGCTGTACCTGCCGCCAAAGACACTGACGTCGCCCATGCCTGGGACACGTGAAAGAACGTTTTTGACGTTCCTGTAAGCGTAGTCCATGAGCTGCAGGTTGTTGTACGAACCGTGCGGCGACGTTATAGCGACCATGCCCAGCGTATCGGAGAATGCCGTCCTGACCGTGATGCCGTTTGCCGTAACTTCGCTTGGCAGCTGAGGCTGCGCCTGCTGCACACGGTTCTGAACTTTGACGAGCGCCATGTCCGGGTTCGTGCCTATTTTGAACGTAACGTAAAGCTGATAAGAACCGTTATTGCTCGACGTTGAGTTCATGTATATCATGCCGTCAACGCCGTTGATTGCCTCTTCAAGAGGTGCACCGACCGTCTTTGCGACAGTCTGAGCGTTTGCGCCGCGGAATGTTGCCGAAACACGTATCTGCGGCGGCGTAACGTCAGGATACTGCGCAACAGGCAGCTGCGTTATGGAAATAACACCTGCCAGTGCCATCACTATAGATATGACCATCGCAAAACGCGGATGGTCTATGAAAAATTTAGCCCACATATTTTACTTTGCCCCTTGAGAATCTTTTGACGTTGTGATTATCGCGTCGCTTCCGGACTGCTTTGCCTGTTCTGCTGCACTCTGGCTGTCATTATTTGCTTTTACGGGCTTTACCTTTTTGCCAGGCACCACATACTGCACGCCCTGAACTACGATTTTTTCTCCGGCCGTGATTCCGCTTATTACTTCGCGTGAGACACCATACTCATCGCCGAGCTGTACTCTGCGCTGCTGAGCTATATTATTGCTGTCGACAACATATACGAAGTCGCCCTGCGCATCGGCTTGAATGGCTTCCTGCGGTATCGTTGTGACCATCTTGCGCGTTACAGGCTGCGTTGCCACACGCACCATCGAGCCAGGGATCAGCAGCCCCTGTGCGTTGTGATAGCGTATGCGTATGGCAAGCGTACCGGTGTTGTTGCTGACCTGGTTGTCTTCAAAATCACGCGTACCGTTGGCAGCTATCTCCTGGCCGTTTGCGAGCTTCAGCGTCGTCTTGAACACAGCGCCTGGCCTTTTGAACTGGGCTATCTGGTCAAGATAATCTCTGTCCGGCATGTTGAACGTAACACGGATAGGATCCATCTGAACTATCGTGGCGAGAGCGGAGTTTGCGCTTGCCGGAGAAACATAGTTCCCTTTCGTGAAAAGCGCCTTGCCGATACGGCCTGTGATCGGCGACGTTATGTTCGTATGTCTCAGGTCTATCTCTGCAAGTTTCAGCGAGGCCTCAGCCTGCGCGACAGAGGCTTTGGCGGCAAGCACCGTGCTCTGTGCGGTATCGAGGTCTGTAGCGGAAACGCTGCGCGGGTCGGCCGCCTTGATGCGGTTCAGATACTTCTGTGCTTTGTCGAGCTCAGCCTTCGCCTGCGATATCTGCGCCCTGCGGAGAGCCGCCGTTGCCGCGTACTGGCTGCTGTCTATTGAGAACAATGTCTGGCCGGCGCGGACGATAGAACCTTCGCGGAAATTGACACGCATTATCTGTCCTGATACCTGAGTCTTAACGGCAACCGTCTGTATAGACTCAACACTGCCGATATATTCATGAACGTTGGCAAGATCTGATGCCTGTGCTTCACCAAGGACTACTATAGGCACTGCGTTCATTGCCGCCTGACGCTGCTGCGCTGCCATCATGCCCTTCGTTGCCTGCATCCCCATATACCATTTCGCGCCAAATACCACGGCTGCAACAATAATTGCGATGATGATCCATCTGATTATTCTGCTGCGCATCGGCTGCTTATTGCCGCCGTCCTCCGGCGCGTAATAATCCTTTTTCTCTTCTTCAGGTGAAGTCATTTCAACATACCTTGCCTTTCTTATTTATGTCGTTTGAAATTTTTTTATCTGTGTTTTTGCTTTTGCCGTCAGAGCTGAGTTCTTTTTCAAGCGCATTGAACAAAAATCCCAGATGATTCGTGAAATTTTCCGGCAGCATACCGCCTATGAAACGCATTATGCCGAGCCCGTAAAAAATAGCTATGATAACTTCTGCTGTGTCTGACGGGTCTATATCTTTGCGCACATTGTCGTTTGCCTGAGCGTCACGCAGCAGATTCGCAACCATTTTCTTCTCATTCAGGAATTCCTTGATTTTTATATCTTCTACGCTCTGTTTGACCTCATCAGGCCATTCATGGCGGCGAAGCATAAGCCTGCGAACTTTAAGAAACCTTTCATCATTCTTCGGTCCCTTCAGCAGTGTCATGTAATGGCGTTTAAGCCCTTCAAGCTTTTTGGGGGCTTTGGAAACGTCACATATCTCACGCTGTTTCTTTTCACCAAGGTAAGCAATAAGGTTGAGGAGCAGATCGCTTTTGTTCCTGAAATGCCAGTAGACTGCACCCTTGGTCATCTGCGCCGCTTCTGCGATCTCCGACATAGAAACATCGGAATAATTCTTCTCGCTGAAAATATCGAGCGCAGCTTCGAGAATATTCTGCCTTGTCTGAAGTGCCTCTTCGCGTGTCTTTCGTGCCAAAAATTTCACCTCTGTCTCGCTTTGCAAACTGAACCAGCACAGTTTACATACATTCGCGTATGTATGTCAATAGACATAATGCCGTAATTTAGTAAAAAATATCCTTTGAGTAAAATCCTTTCTTATATATATATGTATTAGAGCTTTTGTTTTGTGCAGAAAACCGGCGCCTATTTCTTAAAATAAAAAAGAGGCGGCTGATATCAGCCGTCTCTTTTCGCTTTTCGTTTATTCAGTTCAGCGCGATTTTGTTTTCTTTGCCCTGTCTATCTCCAGAGCGTATTCTTTGAAATTCATCGGCTCGAGGACTTTCCATCCTTTGCCTCCTGGCAGCGGCGCCAGCTTAAGCCTGAGTATAAAATCCTGTTTTAGCTTCGTGTCGTAAATCGTTGCCGCTACTATCGCTTCGGTATCAGTCTTCTCGTGTGTGGCTACTTTCTTAAGCTCGCAGTTATCAAGGTCGATAGTATTTCTCAGGATGTTTGCTGGGTTGATCTTCTCGGCCATCGCCTTGCCCTTGTCCAATAAGATGTTGCTCTTATTAGGAGCTTTTGTGCCCGATCCTGTTTTACGGCCAAATCTGACATCTTCGAGCACCTTCTTCTGCGCAAAAGAAACTGCGTACGGCTTTATAACGCCATATATCCCTGTCTTTGCCGAATATGTCACGAATGCCGAATTTCCGCTCTCATCAACAGCCGCAAGCCCGTCATCATAGACTCTCCCGATAAACTTCTCAAGGTCGATATGCTGCTGGAAAGCAGCAACGTCATGTTTCTGATACGCGTTCTTTATCGCAAGAAGCGACAGTAGCGGCGAGTTGTGCAGGTCCATCAGATTCAGAGCAAACGCCGAACCCGCTGAAAAAGCAACCACTGCAGCCACAGCTGCCGCGATCGCACCGATTTTTTTGATTTGCATCATTCAAGTCTCCCAACATTTTTATTTCGCAGTGTAGAATAGTTTCTTATATCCGATACTGCATGAGTATATTTGACCATTATTATCTGCAGTTTTTCGGGACATGAAAAAATCAGCGCCGCTCGCAGAATTTGCGGCGGCTCACATTTTATCCTCTTACTTTTATATCCGGGAAAAGTTTCCTGATGTCTTCAGGATCAACAGCAGTCATGTTTTGAAATTCTGTGTCAAGACAGTTGACAGGTTTGAAGCACTGGATGAACCAGTGCTCATCGTCGTTCAGCTGCGCGCGTATCCCGGCTAAGTCTTCTATTGAAAGCAACGCCGGCATGAATGTCGTGCGGAATTCGTATGACGGTGCGAAATTTTTCAAAATGGCGATACTCTTTTTTATATTGTCAAGCGGAGCCGGAACGCCGACGACAACGCTCATGATGTCTGCATCAAGCGGAGCTTTGACATCCATAGCAATGTGAGCGACAAGTTTTTCGTCAATGGCTCTTTCGACCGCTTCAGGAACTGAACCGTTTGTGTCGAGCTTTACGGCGAGGCCGGCATCTTTGAGCGCATGAAGCAGAGGGAAAAGTCCGTTCCATATGCACGGCTCCCCTCCGCTTACTACGACGCCGTCTAGAAAATCTTTGCGGCGCGTGATGTCAGCGATGACTTTATCAAGAGGGATATGCCCTTCCGTGTCGTTGACGAGGCCGCTGTTATGGCACCACGGGCAGCGGAAGTCACATTTTGAAGTAAAGACCACCGCAGTGATCTTTCCTTCCCAGTCCAAAAAAGAAGCGGGCAGGTAACCGCCCGCCGTGTATTCTTTTAATTCCATTGCTGTTATAGCTCTGTTACTATCGGCGTTCTCGTACGGTCTTTTAGCTCGCCGCGTTTGCCGGCGTTCCATGAGGACGTCCGCGTGAAGTAGCCCGTGATGCGCGTGATGCCATCGACATTTGTAGAGCCGCATGTAGGGCATGTGTCGTGCAGGCCGCGAGCCATGTGGTCGCAGTCGTTGCATATCGTGAATTCCGGGCTGAACGCGATCTGCGCGTTATCCGAATGTTCAAATGTTTTGCGCACGAACGACGCTATGGCTTTCGGGTCCGGCTTATGCTCGCCCATCCAGATGTGCGTAATGGAGCCTGCCTTTATCATTGGGTGCATCTCGCCCTCTTTGATAACTTTATCTATCGGGTCGAGCGCGAGCTTGTAGTTGAGCTGCGTGCTGTTCGTGTAATATATTTCGCCTGTCTCCTGATTGCCCTTTATGTATTTTTTTGCAACGTCCGGATATTCGCGCATGTCTAGCTTTGCGAAACGCAGTGCTGTGCTCTCTGCCGGCGTCTGCTCGAGTACGACTTTGATGCCGTATTTCTCTGTGAACTGCTGGCACTTGAGGTCCATGTACTGTATGACAGCCTTGCCAAGCTCTTCTGCGTGTCCGCCTTCATGAAGCTGGTGTCCTGTTATAGCCTGAACCATCTCGTTGAGACCGAGAATGCCGATAAGGTGGCTTGCTTTTCTCATGCGCAGATATGCCTCATCGTCGTGCGACATTGCTAGAGCAGCAAGCGGGCCGTCTTTGCCGAGGTCCATGAGGCTTTTGATGAATGCGCGTTTCTGCAGATGGCCTTTCATTGCAAGTTCCATCTCTGAATCTATGATATCAAAGAGCGCGTCTTCGTCACCGTTGGCGCGGTACGCAGCGCGCGGAAGATTCAGAGTGATGTTCTGCAGCGCGCAGTAGCGCATCTTCCACGGATGTTTCGCTTCGTCAAGATCTTCAGGCGTGAGCTCGAATGAAAGTCTGCAGCACTCGGAAAGTTTCGCGACTCCGCCGCGGTCAAAGACATAATACGTGTTGCCCTTCTCGGACGCGACTTTGCACGCAAGGTCAAGGAACTCTTCCCAGCCCGGCTCTTTGAAGAAATAATCTGTAATGTGAAGCAGCGGTTTCGGGAAGAAGAACGGCTGTCCGTTGCTGTCGCCTTCCATGTAAACGTCGAAGAGCGCTTTGAGGAAAAGCTTGGATTCCTTATCGTAGTCTGCGTATGTCTTGCCTGTGAATTTTCCGCCCGGGCCTATCGCTGGCACATCGCGGAAGTGGTTCGGAATTTCATAATAAAGGTTGATGTCTGTGAACGCGACCTGTCCGCCGCGGCCGCCGGCAAGCTGGTTGAATTCGAATATCAGCTGCTGCGCGAGCTGTCTGCACTGGTCGTATGTCCAGCCGACAAGGTACGGCGCAAAATACATGTTAAGAGCGTCCCATCCAATCGCGCCTGCAAAATGGTTCTGTAGCACCGATGTCATTTTCAGGACATGCGCGAGGAGAACGTCGGCGTGTTTTGCCGGAGCTGAAACGCTCGTTATCGACGGAACGTTGAGACCGTAGCGCGCAACGTACGCAACGCTCTGGCCTGAGCAGTAAGGACGGTCGACCATACCGAGGTCGTGAAGGTGAATGTCTCCTTTGAGATGTGCTTCTGCGACGTCTTTTGTAAATACCTTTGTCAGAGCGTACTCCTTGAGCACAGTCTCTGCTATCGAAAGGTTTATCGATTCAGGGTTGTGGCTGGTGTTGCTGTTCTCTTTATTTTTTCTGAAAAGCATTTTTTCAAGGTCGTGGATAGGAAGACCGATACGGCTGTGGTCAACAAGCTTTGCTTCAAGTCCGCGCTGGAAAAGTTTCACGTTTACCATTTCACGAATGAGCGATGTCGTGACGTGAGTGCGTCCGTACTTAAGGAGGTCTTCTTCGACCTCGAGCGCTATGCTCTCTGCAGCTACAGGCTCAAGCCCAGCTTCAACGCACAGAGCATCGCGTATGCGGCTTGCGTCCCACTGCGAAGTTTCCTCCTGCGCAAGCGCGTCGACCATAAGGGCTATATCTGTAGATTCAGCTCCCGTGCCGAAAAGTTGGCTCTGATGGCCAAAATATTCTTCAGTCGTTTCCTGTTGTGTCATCGTCGTTTCCTCGCTCATTGCCGTGATGGGCCTCCTTGTCTTCCAGCAACCTGGTTATCACATTAGTAAAATTCGATACGTCCGTAAATTCTTTGTAAACAGATGCAAAGCGCACATAGGCGACTTTGTTTATTTTGCGAAGTTCCTCCGACGCGTAGTCACCGATGATGGTGGTCGCGATCTCTCCCTGCCCTGATGAGCGCAGCCTGTCTTCGATAGTCGTTGCGACCTCCTCAAGCCTTTCAAGCGGCACCGGCAGTTTTTCGCATGCATGCTGCAGTCCGCGCAGGAGCTTGTCGCGGTCGAATGCCTCGCGGCGTCCGTCTTTTTTTACGACCCACAAATATTTTTTTTCTTCAAGGCGTTCATAGGTCGTAAAACGCGCATTACAGTCAGGACACTCGCGTCTGCGTCTGTTAACGCGCCCGTCCTCGCTGCTTCTTGTCTCTATAACTCTTGTTTCCGGTGCTCCGCAAACGGGACAGCGCAAAAAAATTCCTCCATAAAAAACCACTAAATATATTGCAACAGAAAAATTCTAACACTAGCGGCAGTGTTATCACAAGTGTATAACTAATTTTTCCCGTGGACAATAAAACGAGTTTTGTGGACAAAAACGTGGATAAAAAAATGGCCGCGGCGGCAGTTTGCCGGACACGGTCATTTCATCTTTTCGTAAATTGGAACTGCCTTATTTTTTTGATGCCAGCACAGCTTCGAGCGTATCCATTCCTCTTTCGACAAGCTCGGCGTCAGCCTGGCTGCCCATGTGGCCGATGCGGAAAATTTTGCCGGCCAGGTCGCCGTAGCTGCCGCCGACCACCATGCCTTCTGCACGCAGCGCGGAATTGAGCTCCGGCCATGTCCATCCTTCAGGGACTCTTACGGCCGTTACGGTCGGCGAAGCAAGGTTCTCGTCCTTTGCAAACAGTTCAAGCCCCATATCTTTGATGCGATGGCGGCAGTAAGCTGCAGCTTCGCGGTGACGCTGGAACGAATTTTCAAGCCCTTCCGCAAGAAGAGTTTTGAGCGCCAAGTTAAGGGCCGCGTTTGCATGCCAGTTGTGGGTGTAAGGCATGTATTTTTTTTCTGTAGCGCTGCGCCACGGCAGAGCCGCGTCGTAGCCTTGATAATTCACTTTTTCAATCTTCTTCCACGCGCGCGCGCTGACCGTGAGCATCGAGAGGTCGGGCAGAAGCGACAGGCACTTCTGGCTGCCGAGCAGCCCAAGGTCTATGCCCCATTCGTCAACGCAGACATCTGTACCGGCCGCGCTCGCCACAAAATCTACGCAGAAAAGAGCTCCGCTTTCGCGCACGGCTTTTGCGACCTCGGCGATCGGGTTCAGCAGACCGCTCGGCGTTTCGCAGTGGACTGCCGTAACCATGTCAGGCTTGTATGCAAGCAGCTTCTCACGAAGCTCTCCCATGCTGACGAATTTTCCTTCTTCAGCACGCAGAATTTCAGCTTCAGCTCCAGCGGCACGCGCCATGTCGGCGAACCCATCACCGAAGATGCCGTTTGAGACGCAGAGGACTTTGTCGCCGTGCTTGAGCGCGCTTTTCATTGCGCCCCAGAGCACGAGCATGCCTTCGCCGGACTGGATCGTGACGCTGTTTTCAGTCTTCAGGACTCTCTGCAGCAATTTCTGATTTTCAGCAAGCAGCTGATAAAAATCATCCTCAAGGTCCGAACTGCCGTAGTCCGTAAGGTAAGCCCTCCGATATTCTTCGGGCACCGATGTAGGTCCAGGAACGAGCGGAATTTTGTAAGTATTCATTGCACACACCACCTTCATATTAAAAAAATAAAAGGCGCCGGAAGACTCTCCGGCGCCGTACGAATCTCTTGTATCTTTAAAGCGATGTTAAATATTTCTGTACTTGTTCTTTGACCCTGTTGCCGTCAGCTTTGCCTTTGACTGCTCCCATGACCTTGCCCATGAGTTTCCCCATGTCCTTTGGCCCCTGGGCTCCGATCGCCGCTGCAGCTTCCGCTACAGCTTTTGCGAGGTCTTCATCGCCGAGCTGTGCCGGCTGGTAGGCTTCGAGTATCTTCGCTTCCGCTAGCTCACTGTCGGCCCTGTCAGCGGCGCCGTGCTCCCGATAAAGGTCCGCCGCTTCGTGGCGCTGTTTGATAAGCCTGCGGACAAGTGTCAGAACATCGTCGTCTGTGAGCTCTGTATCTTTGCTCTTTTCAGTCTGTGCGATCTGGATCGCTGACTTAAGCATACGAAGGACATTGAGCTTTACTTCTTCTTTATCCTTCATTGCCTGCACAAGGTCATGCTGAACTTTAACTGCCAGTTCGGACATTAATAACTTGACCTCCTGCCTTTGTTGCGGGCCATTTCGGCCTTCTTGCGTTTTTTGATTTCGCTGGGTTTTTCGTAATGCTCGTGCTTCTTAGCCTCGCGGAGCACGCCCACCTTCCGGAGCTCACGCTTAAACCTCTTGAGCGCGTCTTCGATCGACTCATTATCGCGTCTTGTAATGGTGGTCATCGTACATTCCCCCCCTTCTCGCCACTAACAGAAAGCATAAATGCCAGTGGGGGTTAAACTGTCTTTCTAAAAAAGAAGTATATCTTTAAAAAAACGATACTTCCCTGAATAGCTATTATAACGCACTGTGGAGCATTAACGCAAGCTAAAAAATATCTTCGCGCTCATTGGCGTCCGGCGAGGCTTCTCCATCGGTCAGGAGCCCGTTTGTCCAGTTTTTAGGCACAACACGCAGGAAATCGGAGACTGCGGCACTGTCAGCCTTGGCCGCAACGCGCACATACTCAGGCGTGAGGCCGGTGACTGTGCCGCATTTTATCTCTTCCGCGAGGACTTCGACTTCACGGCCTATCCACGACGAGCAGTAATTTTTATGAAGCTCTGCGGCAAGGGCCAGCGCTTCGTGTTCGCGTGTGCGCACTTCGTCATGAGACGGACGCTGCCATTTTGCTGCATCTGTGCCTTCACGCGGCGAGTATGGGAAGATGTGCATCTTGCCAAATTTTGCTTTTTCAATAAATTTCATGCTGTTGACGAAAGCCTTGGCATCCTCGCCAGGAAACCCTATCATAAGGTCTGTGCTTATGTGTGTCTTTTCGCCAAGCTTTTCACGCACATTATCGACAATACCCATGAACGCGTCCGCCGTGTAGCCGCGGCGCATCCTCTCAAGCACGCTGTCGTCACCGCTTTGCAGCGGCATATGAAGATGGCGGCAGAAAGACTTAGTCTCCGAGAGAGCTTTGAGCAACTTGTCGTCCACAGCGAACGGTTCTATCGAACCGAAGCGCAGGCGTCTTATGCCTTCGATGTCCCCGATGCGGCGCACAAGCTCCGCTAAATTTTCATAAAGCCCCAAGTGCACACCTGTCAGGATGATTTCAGGACAGCCGGAAGCTGCTATCCTTTTCGCCTCAGCAACAGTTTCGTCCATGCCGCGAGAAACAGGCTTTCCGCGAACAAAAGGAACGATGCAGTAGCTGCAGAAGTGCGCGCAGCCGTCCTGCACTTTGAGAAAGGCTCTTGTATGGAGCCTCGGTCTGTCGAGCGACAGACCGTCCCATGAATCATCGCGCATGATATCGCTGTCGAATGCGGATTTTTTTTCGCCGCGCGCGTACCAATCTTCAACCAGCTGAGGAAGTTTATGCTTTTCTCTGCTGCCTATCGCGACATCTATACCTAGCTCCGAAAGTTCGCCTTCCGAAGTTTTCTGAACATAGCATCCGCATGCAGCAATGACAGCATTTGGATTTTCGCGGCGAAGACGGCGGATCAGCTTGCGGCACTTTCTGTCCGCAACAGCTGTTATCGTGCATGTCACAATGACCGCAATGTCCGGCTGATCCTCGCAGCGAACCGCACCGCATGCTTCAAGCGCAGCTGCTATCGCGTCGCCTTCATAAAGGTTCGTGCGGCAGCCCTGCACTATCATCTGAAACTTTTTGCCTGAAAGTTTTGAAACGGACAACTACTTTTCTCCGGCGTTTGCAAACCAGCCGCAGGCAACTGCGACAGCCGTGCTCGCACGCAGTATTCTGCGGCCGAGGCTGACAGGCGCAAAACCCGCGTCAAGCAGCGACTCTGATTCACGCGGCGACCAGTCGCCTTCAGGCCCTATTGCGACAACAGCCTGGCTTGAAATATTTATCTTTTTTAATGGAACAGATTTCGGCGAAAGAATCGCCGCGTATCTGTCTTTGGGAAGTGATGAAAAGCTAAACTCATTGAAAGGCACAGGCTCCGTTAATTGAGGCGCCATCGCGGCACCAGCCTGTTTCGTGGATTCTGCGAGGACTTTATTCCAGCGCGCCATCTTTTCTTCCACCTTGCCGTTCACCTTCGGCACGCTGCGCTCGCAGACGAGCAGATGTATCGTATTAACGCCGGTCTCCGCAGCAAACCGCAACGCGTCATCAAACTGGTCGTTCTTCAAAAGCGCGAGCAAAAGGTGCAGCTCTATCGTCATCGGCGCTTCGTCGCAGCGCGAAACTTCGAAAGCCCGAACTTCACCGCCGGCCTCACATTCGAGCTTCAGCTCGACCTTCTGTCCGTTGAGCAGCCCTTCGACAAGCGAGCCGTTGTAGCAGCGGCGCACTTTCACAAGGTGCTTAGCCTGCGCAGCGTCGATCAGCCACGTTCCGTTTTCGTTTACGCAGCTTTCAAGCCTCAGCCTTGGCAGCGACACCCCACCAGTCTCCTTCTGAAACTTCCGTGACAGCCTTCATCCCTGCGGCTTTCAGCGCCTTCATGAAGACAGGTTTTTCAGTTTTGAGCATTCCTGAAAATATTGCAACGCCGTCTGCGCCTATGACTTTCGGCACGCTGCCAACCATCGTAGTCAAAGGGTCTATGAGGATATTTGCGGTCAGCAGGTCGGCTTTATGCCTGAAACCTTTTAGCAGGTCCCCTGTCTTGAGGTCAACGGCAGCCACATCTATTCCATTGAGCTCACAGTTCTTTCGCACCTCTTCAATAACAGCGGGGTCTATGTCGCGCGCAAAAGATTTCTTTGCACCAAGCTTCACAGCAGCGATTGTAAGTATGCCTGAGCCTGTGCCGATGTCGGCTGTAGTCATGCCCGGCTTCATGAATTTTTCCATGAGCTCAAGGACTATCTGCGTGCTTTCGTGATATCCCGTGCCGAACGCGCAGCCAGGATTTATATAGAGCGCTATGCGGCTCTTAGGTTCCTTGCCTTTGTGCCACGGCGCAAGAACGACAAGCTTCTTTCCTACTTTGAGCGGCGGGAAAGCATCCTGCGCAGCAACGTTCCACGGCTGATTTTCAACTTTGCCGAAATCTTCTATCTTTATCTCCTGCCATTCCGCCATCGCGGACAGCAGTTTCTTCTTCCAGTGTGAAAGGGGTTCGCTGCTCCTGTAATATATTCTAAGACGCGCGCCGCCGGTCGGCAGAGCCTGAAGCTCCGTTCCGATGCTTCCGGTCATCTCTGCAAGCGAGAACAGCACGTCATCTTCGCCGGCGTCGGACGATATCGTTATATACCACCAGTAGCCGTCTTTTTTCTCCATAAGATCAGCCCCTTCCGTCGCACTATTGTACCCTATAAATCGCGCGGCGAAATATAAATTCCGGACAAAATAAAAGAGGATGCCGAAGCATCCTCAGAAACATAACTCAGCAAATAATAATTATTTCAGCGCAAATACAGTCCGTACTGTTGTTCTGACCGTTATCGTGCCCGGCGAGAGGTTCGTCGGCTCAGCTTCCGCCGTGTCCATTTTTGCCATCATCATATTCCTCGCCATAGGCACTACCGTTTCGCCGCCTGAGCTGCTGATGTCAGCATGGATGAGGTTGCCGAGCATGCGTCCGCCGGCGTGTGCGACTATCGTTGCCTTCTCCTGAGCGTTGGTGACAGCTTCGCCCAAAAGTTTGCGCTCGATGAGCTCTCTTTTCTGCAGCGAGAAATCAACGCCGTTTATCTCAGCCGAAGTGTTTTTTATGCTCCTGTCGATGACAGCACTCAGTTTGTTGAGATCTTTGACTTTCACGACGGACGTGACCTCGGCGTTAAAACCTTTCTGCACCTGCTTGCCCTTTATGAACGCATAGATGGGATTTATCCTGTAGCCCGATGTTTTGATGTCCTTCGGGTCTATAAGCTGCCCTGAAAATATCTTTTTCAGTGAATTCAGCTCGACAGCAAGACTGTTGCGCGCGCTTTCCGCAGTGTCAGCGCTCTTCACCAGCTCAAAGCGCACCGTCGCCATGTCTGGCTCGGCTTCCATTACCGCGGTGCCCGTGACAGCGATAGTATTGCGGTCCATCTCGTCTGCAGACGCTGTCTTCGGCGTTATAGCAAAAATAATTCCCAGCAGAAACGCTGCCAGCATCAAAACATATTTAAAATCTTTAAGACTTTTCATTTTAACAAGCCTCCGTGTCAAAAGTTTCCATTATTAAAACTTGAACGGCACAAAAAAAGACCAGCAAAAAGGCTGGCCTTCTTTAACTGCTTTGGCGTATTGCACTACAAGGTCATGACTAATGTAAAAGTTTATATAGCACAAACGCGCTAAACATTGTGCGCCGGTATATAATACATCCATGCCGGACATCAGTGGCTCATTAAACGATAAAACCACACTAAGGCTCAGCCCGACTGTATCTTCAGTATTTACATTCTCGCTGTTTTGCACTTATATGTGTTCTTTTGAAATTGAAGGTCAGACCCTTTATGCGATGGCAAGGCATTTCAGTATCGATCCCAAGGGCATAGCCTTTACATTTCTCATCTCTTGTATTGCCGGACTCATGTCGGGCGGTTTTTCAGCAAGATCGCTAAGATGCGCTAAAAGAATTTATATTTACAGCTGCATAGTTTCACTTGTATTTACCATTCCGTTTTTTTTCTCACAGCCTACGCTTTGGTATGCATCGGCTTTTGTATGCGGGTTAGCAAGCGGGTTGCTCACAGCTTCGTGGGGGCTGTTCCTTAAAGAAACAACGCCGAAAGAAAAACGTTTTGCCGCATGCGCAAACCTGCTGATACTAGAAGCATCATTCGTTTCAATTGTTTATGCCGTGCTGTCTTTTACAACGCCATTTTACTCTCTGCTTCTGGCCATGGCATTCCTTACTGCTTCTGCGTATCTTGCAACAAAATTCCCGGATGAAATGTCCTGTGAAAAAACAATAATGCATTCCGAAGCAGGTCTGGTCAAACCTGTGATCCTGCTCTGCATTTTCATAATTATTTTTACTGTTAACGCAGGGCTGATGTATCAAGTCGTGCTGCCTGCATTCGGCCACAGTTCATCACTCACAGGCTGGTACTGGAATGTCCCCTATGCAGCATCAGTTGCACTGCTGCGTTTTACGCCAATGAAGGACAAACGCTCTTGGGCTCTTTATGTCGGCATTATCATGCTCATCTTTTCATTCATGATATTCATGATCTCAGGACGCGGAACTGCTGGGTTCATTGCAGTCAACACGCTCATGCTCGGAGCACTTGGCATATTCGACCTTTTCTGGTGGAGCGTGCTTGCCGAGATGCTTGATTACACAGCACGTCCGGCAAGGCTTTTCGGCTTAGGTCTTGCAGCAAATGTCGCTGGAATCACACTAGGCATATACATTGGCAGTATCATCGAAATGGTCGACATCGGAGCACGCATAACAGTCATTCTTGCGCTTGCCGTTATATGCGCAACTCTTATCGTTATGCCATTTCTCAACAGCGGCCTGCTCGTTCTGTTAAAAGAACAGACTTTTATTTACACCTGGCCTAAATTGAGCAAAGAAGAAAAAGACAGCGTCATCAAAAGCATTGAGCCATATGCTGCACTGACAAGGCGTGAAGCTGAAGTGTTCCGCCTGATGATGAACGGCAGGTCAAATTCCGAGATGGCAGCTGAGCTTTTCGTCAGCGAAAACACGATAAAAACTCACGTCAGGAATATTCTTGGCAAGTATGATGTTGTTTCGCGCACAGAACTTTTCAGAAAAATGCTCGATAAGGAGAAATAATTTACACAAAACAGCGATTCTTCCGGCTTGCGAATTAACCTTATATTGACACGCCTTATTTGCCAGCACACTAAATTATTATTTCTTCCGTCAAAACAGCCCTCATTTGCAAAATTCACCCCTAGGGGTGATGTTTTGCTGTTTTTTTTATGACAATATTCACGTCAAGATTCATAGGCATGAAACATACGCATGGTCTTTTACAGGGAGGCTGACACAGTTGAAAATCTGCGCCGATAAGAAAACAACTGCCTTCAGAGATACCGTCAGTCTCACAAAACGTGAAACGGACGTCTTTTGTCTCATGCTTGAAGGGAGGTCAAACAGAGAGATCGCAGAAAACTTAGGACTGACAGAAAACACGATTAAGACCCACGTTAGAAACATCCTCTCAAAGTATAATGCACCGTCTCGAACCGAGCTGTTCCGTAAGATGCTAAAACCATAGCAAAAAAACGATTCAGGTGAAGCTGTCTCAGATTTTTGGTTTGCATTATCTGTACCATTCATAAAACAGCACCGCAACATAAAATATTAACTGAGGAGATGTGTTCTTATGAGAAAATTCCTTGCGTTGTCATTTGCAGTGATATTCGCAGCAACATTGGCAGGAAACGCTTTCGCGGCGGACACAACCGGCTGGACGATAAGCGGTGACTGGAAATACACCATTGCCATTCCAACATTTAAGGTCCCCGCCGAATCTGGTACACAGTCGGTTTCTTTAAAAGAAACCGGCAGCGCCGACGTAGTAACGACCTCGGCAGACGGGGTGGAGACTCTTGGAAGCTACACTGTTCTTTATATAGACACCAGGACCGTTAACGGCAAAACAGACAGCATGGACCAGACATCCGGAAGCGGATCCCTCAGCGGAGCATATAAGCCTGGGACGACATATACACATACGTTTACAAGGGTGCTCGACAAAGATGACGGAGGAACTCCAACAATAAACGGCATATTTACAATGAAATATACACAGACTGAAAAAAACAAAGTTACAGGGACAGTCAAGCTGGTAATAAGTGAAGACAATAGTATCTCAGCCGACGGCACAATGACGGCAACCCGCAACGGCGGCGACAGCGGCAGCTCTGGAGGCGGCTGTAACACAGGGCTTGGCGCATTTGCGCTGCTTGCAGCCTTGCCGATGTTCCTGAGGAAAAGACAGTAAAATTTTAACGGCACCTGCTAATGCCGCAGAACATCATCTACAAAGTGGCCGGGCAAAACGTTAGGGTCCAATTGAAGTACCATTTATGATTTTACAATTCTTCTGTGTATATATTAAAAAGATGTCCGGCAAAAGCCGGACATCTTTTATCTTTGCGGCAACGTATTTTTGTTTAAGTTATTTTTCTTCCGGGCTGCCGTACACAAACCTGTAAAGGGTCCTGTACATGAGCTCAGGGTCTATCGGCTTGGAGAGGTGCGCGCTCATTCCTGCGGCGCGGCTTTTTTCGATGTCCTCGTCAAAAGCGTTGGCGGTCATCGCTATTATAGGGATCTTCTTTGCGTCAGGCTTATCCCAGTGGCGGATGTTGCTCGTCGCCTGCAGGCCATCCATCATCGGCATGCGGACATCCATGAGTATCGCGTCATAATATCCTACCGGCGATTTTGTGAACATCTCCATGGCTTTGAGCCCGTTCGGAGCAACTTCGACTTCAAAATGTTTGTCTTCGAGAAGCGCTTTCGCTATCTCTGCGTTGATCTGGTTGTCTTCCGCAAGCAGCACGCGTTTGCCTGTGAAATCAAAGTTTATCTTTTTCGCTATCTCTTTTTCTGCCGACTGCCCTTTCGCTTTCTGGAACGCGGAGATGAGCGTCGTCTTGAACAGCGGCTTCGATATGAGCATGTTCGCGCCCGCGGCCTTGGCTTCGACTTCGATGGCCTCCCAGTCGTAGGCCGAGATTATTATTATCGTAACGTCGGGGCCGACGATCTTTCTGATCTGCCGTGTCGTTTCGATGCCGTCCATGTCGGGCATCTTCCAGTCGATGAGTATAAAGTCATAGAAGAATTTCTTTTTTGCCCTGTCATCTACGCGCTCTACCGCCTCATGTCCTGAGGCTACCCATTCTCCGGCCATTCCGATGTCGTTGAGCACGGACTGTGTCTGCTCACACACCAGCACGTCATCGTCAACGACCAGCGTATGCAGTTTTTCGAAATTGTATATAAGTTTCGGCTGGATAAGCACGGAATCGTCTTCAACTATCGGCAGCTCTATCGTAAATTCGCTGCCGACACCAACGATGCTGCGCAGATGTATCGTGCCTCCCATGAGGTTGATGAGGTTTTTCGTTATAGCCAGCCCGAGCCCCGTTCCGCCGAATATGGTCGTTGTCGATGTGTCAGCCTGCTCGAACGGATCGAATATCCTGGCCTGATTTTCTTCGCTTATGCCGCAGCCTGTGTCATTGACAATGAAACGCAGTTTGACATCCTTGCCTACCTTTGATACCTGCTGCACTTCAAGAGACACTTTGCCCTGCTTCGTAAATTTTACAGCGTTGCCGAGAACGTTGATGAGCACCTGCTGCAGCTTCATGGCATCTCCGATGTAAGCTTCGCTCACTTCGTTGTCAACGATGCATTCATAGTCCAGACCTTTCGCGTCGGCCTGGTTGTAGATCATCGTGTTGATGCCTGAGATAAGGTCATGGAAGAGGAACTTTTCGTTCTTCAGCAGCATCTTTCCGCTTTCGATGCGCGACATGTCGAGAATGTCGTTGATGAGCGACAGCAGATAACGCGCGGATATTCCTATTTTGCTGATGCAGTTCATGACACGCTCATCATCGCCTATTGCCTGCGCTGCCAGAGTGTCCATGCCTATTATAGCGTTCATAGGCGTGCGTATCTCGTGGCTCATGCGCGACAGGAACGACGACTTCGCGAGGCTTGCCTGCTTCGCCGCTTCGAGTGCAGTGCGGAGCCTGTCTTCCTGCTCGTCGTTCTCCTTCTGCATCTCCGTGTAATCTATCCTGACCAGCGCGAGGATCTTTGCGTCGCGGTCAATGTAGTAAAAATCAAGACGTTTGTTCCTGACCGTTCCGTCTTCATTTATCTTGAACATCCCGCTGTGGACACCGTTTTTATCAAGAGCATATATGACATTGGCCAGCGTCATGAATTCAACGTATGTATCGCGGTCCTCTTCGGCAACATACTGCTGAGCGTAGCTGCGCATGCCGCTGTCATAATCATTTCCGACAAGACCCTTTTTTTCGTCCAGCGTATTTTTTTTATTGATCGTTATGAGCTCGATAGAGTTGTTTAGAGCATCGACACTTGCTATCAGATCGTACCTTCTGACAAGCACGCTCTTCATGAACATTTCTATAAATTTGTTCTTGGTAATATCCTCGACATGGTCGAAAGCTATTATGTCATCGCTGCCGGGGCGCTTCACTATGGCCATTTTGTTGCGTGCATACATTGCTCTGCCGTCTTTGTTCCTGAAGTAATAATCTATGATGACAGCTTTTTCGCCTGATTCAAACGCCTTGATGAGGGCTTCTCTTGAGAACCTCCGCAGGAATTCTTTCTTTTCATCTGCGTGCAGCATTCTGGAAGCGACCTCTTTAAGCGCATCATCGTACGTCATCGCCCTATCGAGCAGCAGCAGAGGGTCTCTTCCGTTTATGGTCTCGACGTTGTTCTGCGTCAGGTTAGCTCTCATAGTGGCGAGGTACACGTTGGTTATGGAGTCCATGAACTCCTGCGATGTCATGTATTCTTTTGCTGCTTTTTCTTCTTGTTTCTTTATGTCATCGATATCAGTAAAAACAACGTATAGGTATTTCTTGCCGTTTGCTTCAAAGCGTGTGTAATTGGCACTCACCCATATATACCCGCGGTGTTTTGTATTTATACGGTACATGATGCCGTGCACACCGGTGCTTTCTCCGTTTGCCTGTAAATCGCTCTTGACTCTTTCCCTGTCGTCGGGGTGCACCGGCGCGAAAGCGTCGTCAGAGCTGAATTCTTTGATATTATCCTGAGTACAGCCTTTCAGCCTGCAAAAATCATCGGAGAATCTTTCCGGTAAAAATGAGCCGTCTTCTTTTACAAGGTAAAGCACAGACACAGCAGGCAAGCTGCCGATAGTTTCAAAAAGGGATTTATTTTGTTCCTGAGCGCGTATCTCTTTGTCTATGCCTGAATACGATGCATAGCAGACATAAGTGCCGTCCTCGAGCCTGTCCACTATGCGACCTCTGAGACGGACCCAGTGGACTATTTTATCCTCGCCTATGCAGCGGTACTGGGCATCGTAAGTGTTGTGCACTTTGTCTGCCTGCACCTTCGTCCATTCGTCGATGATAATGTGGCGGTCTTCAGGTACTATGCGCTCCAGCGCGCTCTTACCTATGAAACTGTCCCAAAATTCTTTGCTGCCGTGGTGTACTTTGTAATACTCTGGGTTCGTGTAAATAAGGTCGAAATGGCCGTCCTTAACATGGTATATGCCAAGCCCGACGGGAGAGTCCTTGAGCAGAGCATCGTTCTCCGCGGCAAGCTGGTCATTTTTTTTGCGCGCGGCAAGCTCTTCAGTGATATCCACATCTATTATGTTATAGAGACGTCCGTCTTTTGTGCTTTCGCCGGCATAGGCATCCATCTGTATCATGCAGTCGGAGCCGTCGGCGCGTTTTGACGGATACGTGAGGGTGAAGTCCTCGCCCTTTGCGGCTTTTGTTGCGCAGAGCTCACGCAGCGTGTCGGCTACCTTCGTTCCTATGTCCTTGCGAATGCGTGTGATTATTCCTTCTTTATATGACTCTTCACTCGTACCGAAAAAATTAAACATCTGCGGCGCAGGTTCGGCCATGAAGACTTCATCCTTTGTGATAAGGCACTTGAAATTGAAGCTCCTTATCGGGAATCCGCCTTCCTTTTTTATGACTGCCATAAGAGTCACTCCTTGCCGCAAAAAGTGTGATTTGTTTAAAATAATTATTTGTAATTATATATTGTCCGAGCGTTTTTTTAAACAGTTGATACCAATAATCAACCGATGTATATTTTCCTCAAAAGTTACTGACGTTTATTCAGAAACCCGGCAAGCGTTTTGCGCAGCGAATCCGGATCTATTGGTTTTGCCACATGCTCGTTCATGCCGGCCTCTTTGCTGCGTTCGACAGCTTCCGAAAAAGCGTCCGCCGTCATCGCTATTATCGGAACTGTCTTCGCGTCCGGACGCGGCAGCGCGCGGATATTCTCCGCAGATTCATACCCATCCATAACAGGCATCTGTATATCCATCAGGATGAGGCTGAACTCTCCAAGATCAGACCTTTCAAACGCTTCTAAAGCTCTTGCTCCGTTCGGCGCATGGATAACTTCAAGGCCGTAGCTTTCAAGCAGACGGACCGCTATCTCTGTGTTTATCTCGTTGTCTTCCGCAAGGATCACCTTGCCGCTGAGCTGTTCGTCCGACTCTCTGTCTTCCTTGACAGTCATGCTCTCTTCTGATTTTTCAGCTTCAGGGAACACGAACCGCACTTCTATGTCCGTGCCTTTGCCTAGTTCGCTCTTGACCGTTATCTCTCCGCCCATGATATCGACGATCCGCTTTACGATGGACAGCCCAAGTCCTGAACCGGCCGCCTGTTTTTTGCGTTCAGCGCCGAAGCCCTCCTGCGAGAACGGCTCGAACATCTTTTTCTGGAATTCTTCGCTCATACCTATTCCCGTATCCCTGACATCAAATCCGACATTCAGCAGCCCGTCGGACCGGCGTTTGACGTGCGACGTGAACGTAACTTTCCCGCCGCGGTCGGTATATTTGACGGCATTCGACACGAGGTTAAGGACTACCTGATTCAGCCTGATGCGGTCAGCGACTACAACTCCGTCGAGCGCTCCGTGCTCCACGGAAAAATCTATGCCTTTCTCGCTGCACATAGAGCTAAACATGTTTTTGACGTTCTGCGCGTATTCTTCATAAGGATACGGCTCTGGATGCAGCTCCATCTTTCCGCTGTCTATCTTCGAGATGTCAAGTATGTCGTTGATAAGTGAGAGCAGGAAAGTATTGGAAGTGTGTATCTTTTCCAGGTCGTTGCGCAGCTTCTCGGGATCGTTCATGTCTTCAAGCGCGAAGGCAGTCATGCTCGTTATCGCATTCATAGGAGTGCGCACGTCATGGCTGATGCGCGAGATGAATTCCGACCTCGCCATGTTAGCGGTTTCGGCCTTCTCGAGAGCTTCCGTGAGTTCGCGCATGTGGCGCTGTTCTTCGTCATAAAGCGCTGTGATGTCGCTCTGCATTGCAAGGATCTCCATCTTAGATGCGTCGAGCCAACCGTACTGCACCTGCTTGCGCAGCATCCTGCCTCCGTCGGCATAGCATCGGAAAGTAACGGTGTATTCTCCGTTCGCTCTGACTGCAGATACGATATTGTCGAGAGCGGTGTCCCTGCTGAACTTTTCTCTGTCTTCAGGCACGATGTAACGGTCAACGATACCGCTCACAGTGGCATCGTAATCCAGCTTCGTGTTCAGATCGGTTTTGTCGAATGCCCAGCGTTTGCGGCGCAGTTCGTAGGTATGCATTGCTGGGTCGATTATGCCGATATGGTCGTACATTCTGTCCGCGACGTTGCCTATTATTTCGTTGTCTTTTTCCTGATCTGTTATGTCGTGTGCCCAGGCAACAGCTTCGACCTCGTTCGTTGTCGGATTCAGCATCATCCTGACGAATCCTTCGGCCCACATGACGCCTTTCTCCACTGTCACGACCGGCGCCTTTGCCGACAGCCTTGTCTCGCCGCTGCGGAATTTATCCAGCATGCTTTTGCGGTTGAACACAGACAGGAATTTCTCGCATATCTTGCCGTCGTCAGCAAGCCGGTCTGCTATAGCTTTAAAAAATCCGTCAACGCTCCCGGCATCCTGAAGCGCTACAATGCGCGGCAATGGACTGCGCCCGCTGCCGCACCAGTCCGTCGTAAGGTTGAGTCTGAACGATCCAAGCGTGCTGGGGTCGACTTGAGAAAGCTCCTGGTACGCTCGCGTATATTCGATCTCCTTGAGCTTCTCCGACGTTATATTCTGACCTATGCCGTAAGCCTTGACAGGCTTTCCGCCATCGCCGGCAATGACTGTATAGACAAGACGCTCGCAGCGCGGCTCCTGGCCAGGCTGAGTCTTGTACCAGTATTCGAGCGTGATGTTTTTCTCGCCCGCGTTTATCCTGCGGTAAACGTCAAGCATTTTTTCCTTGTCCTTATCATCGATCCACTGCACGACGGACTCAGGAACATTTTCTATTATTTTCGGAATGTTATATTTTGCGCAGTCGGATCTTGTCACGCTGTTGCCGGAAAGGATTATGCGGCGGTTCGGTATGTCGTATTCCCAGACCGACATATTGGCCGTTTCAACTGCGGCTTCATACATTCTCTGGCTGGTCATGACTTCAGCTTCTATGTCCTTCTCTGCCGTAACATCGGAGAGAGAGACGAATTCAAGCAGCTCTTCGTTTATGACAGCCGACCTTGAATCCATTCTGTACCAGCGGTAAACACCATTCTCGTTCGGATCGTAACGGTACACGACGCCTATCTGCGTGCCAGGCTCTTTAAGCCTCGTTATCTCAGACGCGACCATGCTGCGGTCGTCAGGATGCACTCTGGAGACAGGCTCGCTGTCAGCGTAAACAGAACCGTCAGCTGTATAGCCGCAGAGTTCGACAAATTTTTCGTTTGAAGTGAGCGGAGTAAAATTTTCTCTGTCTATTTTGAATACAGCGATCCCGACAGGCGAATTGCTGACCACCGTTTCAATGCTCTGTTTGTCGAGCACGAGCTTTTCTTTGCTCCTTACCTGTTCTGTGATATCAGTGAGATAAACTGCTACTGCGGCGCGGCCGAACCAATCCATCTCTCTGCAGTCAACGCGGAACCAAAAACCGTCGACAGGCATGTGAAACTGTTCGATGTGCACAGAGCCGTTTTTCATCTGGTTCATGAAACACCATGGGCACGGCTCATCAAGACCGTTAGCAAATTTGTGGCACGTGAGCCCGCTGTATTTTGTTTTCTTCAGATGTTTCGTCAGGCTGCTGCTCGCGTAAAGCATCTCATGAGTGTCGCTTTCTATCACATATATGAGCGAGCTTGCCCCGTCAATTAGAACGGCCTGAGGCTGCGATTCAGAAGACGTATCGAGGAACGCTGTGAGCAGCACAGGACAGCCGTCTATGGTGCCGATGACACGCGATATCGCGTGTATCCAAATAAACCCCTTTGTTTTGTGCATGATGCGGTAAGTGAAATCGATATCTTTGCTGTGCTCGGGGTCTTTAAGCACATCCGCCAAAAGCCCAGCTATCTTCCTGCGGTCGCTCTCCAGAACTATGTTGGCAGCGTTATCCTTAACGATGTCGTTATATTCCTCTGTGCCCATGCCCGACAACTCACTAAGATCGGGCGCATTGTGCATCACTCTGAGAACTCCGCCATCGAGCTTGTATATTGCGTAGTTTCCCGGAAATATGCTTGTTATTTTGGAAATATCTTCCTTCGTTATTTCCATTAAGGCATCATCTGCTTTTCCTGGACTGAGTTAACAGTTCATAAACCTGTCTATCGTTGCGTACAGCAAATCTGGGTCTATCGGTTTCGTGATGTGTTCGTTCATGCCGGCCTTTTTGCAGCGTATTACGGCTTCGGCAAAAGCATCGGCTGTCATAGCCACGATTGGAACAGTCGAAGCATCGGTGCGCTCCAAGCCGCGTATCTTCTTAGCCGCTTCGTAGCCGTTCATCAAAGGCATCTGTATATCCATCAGTATGATGTCGTACTCTCCAGGGGCCGAGCTTTCAAATTTTTCGACAGCCTTGACACCATTGCAGGCGGTAACGGCTTCGAGACCAAAACTTTCGATGATGCGCAGAGCTATTTCAGTATTTATTTCGTTATCTTCTGCAAGCAACACTTTGCCTTTCAGCTTTTTCCGCTCCAGCCTGCTCTTCTTCTGCTGCGTTCTGTATATATAATCCGGGTCTGTGCTGGCATCAGGAAAGACTATCGAAACGTTTATCGCTGTACCCTTGCCAAGCACGCTCTTGACCGTAACCTCGCCGCCCATGATATCGACCATGCGCTTCACGATGGCAAGCCCAAGCCCTGTTCCGGTCTCGGCCTTTGCTCGCTCAGGGTTGTCAAATTCCTGTGTGAACGGCTTGAACAGATTTCTCTGGAACCTGTCACTCATGCCGATGCCTGTGTCAGAAACTTCGAAAGCGTACAGTATCCTGCCGCCTGGCATATTCCTGCTCTTTGACGTATATGTGATAGTGCCGCCTTCAGGCGTGTATTTAACAGCGTTGGAAATTATATTCAGCACTATCTGATTTATCCTTATCTTGTCAGCGAAGATACAGCCAGTAGTGCTGCTCTTTGACGACATGACGAATCTGAGTCCCTTCTGCTGACAGACAGGCTCGAACATGCCGCGGATAACAGCCGCGTATTCGTCGAAAGGATACGGCTCAGGGTGCAGCTCTATCTTTCCGCTGTCTATCTTTGAAATATCCAGCACATCGTTGATGAGCGAGAGCAGGAACGACGTCGACGCTTTTATCTTCGTAAGCTCCTCAGTAAGCTTCTCCCTGTCGTCAGCATCTTCAAAAGCAAAATCGGTCATGCTGCTGATGATGCTGATAGGAGTCCTGATATCGTGGCTGATGCGCGAGAGGAATTCTGTCTTTGCCGCGTTAGCCTTTTCCGCCTCGTTCAGGGCTTCGGCAAGTTTTTCGCGCTGCCCGCGCTCACGCTCGAATATCTCAGTAACATCCGCCAGCAGAAACGCGATCGCTTCGTGAGTTTCATCAAGATAGAAAGATGTGTCTTTATATATCTTGTGCGGACGTCCGGGGAGATTCTCGGCACGTTCGTTCATCGTGTAATAAAAAGTATATACCGGCGTTTTTTCGAGGTGTGAAGTTATGTTTCTCATGGAATAAAAACCCATGACCTTGTCAATTTCCTCTGGCAGCACCCTTTCATGGACTGTTGTATATATTGCGTCGTCGTAATTTAAGCCGCTTGTCGCGGCGTCAATTATCTTATTGGCCGTCTTTGAATGCAGTATGTTCTTCTGGACATCATAATATGAGATGGCTTCATAATCCTTCTTGATAAGGCTGTCCTCAAGTTTTTCAAAAAACACTTCATCAGTGATATCGCGCGTGTAGAAGAACGCAATGAAGTCTCCCGTGTCCGGGTCAGGCAGCACTTCCGCGTCCGTCGACACCCAGCGAACGACATCGCCGACTCTGCGGCGGTATTTTATTACCGTTTCATACCTTCCCTCGCTGCATGCCTTTCTGAGCGCTTCGCCGCTGCAGGTGTTGATGAACATCCTGCGCTCTTCCGGGTCAGGGATCTGGTTTGCAACGCCGAGCATGACCTGGCGCGTCTTTGCCTGCGAATCAGTTATAGGCGGCGCAAGATTTTCAGTATCTTTGACCAGCTCGTCATCGATGGGCTCGCTGTAGCTTATTGCAGACGCAGAGTGCAACTCTGGCAGAGCATTTTTTGTAACGTTGAATGAGAAAACTTCTATTACGTTTCCTTCAAGCTCTTTCTGATGGAGCCTCTCCTTGCGTATGCGTTCTTCGGCTTCCTTGCGCGCCGTTATATCTGTTGAATACCCGAGCGCCCTTACCGTATGTCCGCCTTCGCGCACTGCGGTCATGTGGATGTTCAGCCAGAGCTTCACGCCTTTGTATGAGACCTGTATCGTGCATTCGGCGCTGTCCTCTCCTCTGTCTATCCTGCTCACCATTTCGCGGTAGAGATGCGCGTCTGATTCTGAAGGCTTTACATATTCAAGGAAGCTCTCCGGATAATTTTCAAATGAGGTCGGAAGCATGGAATATCGCCGGCTCACAACATATATCTCTATGCGGTGGTTGTCAGGATAATACGTAAAGTACTGCATGTTGGAATTCGAGATGGCCGATTTCAGCGTCTCCTGGCTTTCCTTCATTTTGAGCTCGGCTTCTTTTTGCTTGTCGATGTTCGTGAACGAAACGTAGTAGTACTGCAGCCCATCTTTTTTATACGCATTGCGGAAAGTCATCTCGACCCAGTGCAGAGAACCGTCATCGGAAACGACACGGTACGATACCCGGCCGTCCCCATCGGCGTTTTTAAATTTTTCATATGCGTCTTTCAGCAGCCTGCGGTCCGGTTCAAAAATACACATATCAGCGTTGCTGCCGCTGAACTTCATTCCGTATTCATAGCTGAAGCAGTGTGTCGTGAAGAGGCTCTCGTTAGCATAATCGCGATAGAACACGCCGTCTTTTTCGTGATATATGCCGACACCTGCCGGGATGTTATTGATAAGGTCGATATACCGCTCGGCGACCTGGGAGTTGTTTTCAAGTTTAATCATGCGGCTCACGTCGCGGCTGATGCCGCAGACGCCGATCACATTGCCGACGTTGTCGCGCAGCGCGAACTTCCACGTCTGCGTCCAGCGCTCTTTGCCGTCAGCGTCTGGCAGCTGCTCTATGGCGCCGTCGATGCGGCTGTCGGTCTTCATAACTCTGATGTCATCTGCGCGGTATTTTTCTGCAAGCTCTTTAGGAAAAATTTCGTAATCCGTCCTGCCGATGATGTCTGCCGGAGAAGAAAAGCCTGCCATCTGGGCGACGGTCAGAGAAGCAAACCGATAGACAAGGTCCGTATCAACTACGAAAACGTAATCGCTGTTATTTTCCAGGATGTATTTTAGTGCGCCGTCTATAAAAGCATTGTCGCCGCTTACAGTTTTTCTGCCAGCCATTGTATGCGCCCCTGTCATTGAACTGCGTCAAATTTCGTATTATCAATAACAGTTCAATTTATAATTAAAATAGTTTGAATTAAATTTTATTCCAATTGCGCACTTTTGTCATCAAAATTAACTCTTCCTGCGCATTGATTTGCAGTGATATCTGACGCTTTGGACAAACGAAATAAAAAAGCTGACATCAAAGACTTTCTTATTATCATTTCGGCCAAAACTTTGTATTTTGCCGTATCACACAAGATAAGCCCAGCGCGCTAAAACTGCCGCACTGTGCAGACAGGTCTTTTTATTTGCCGTTATTTGCCGCAGTCTTTGCGCCACGGACACTTTTCGCATTTGTCCGTCTGCTCGGCGAAATTTCCTGAGAGGGCGACCTCTGCTGCTCTGCGGATAGATTCTCCCGCGGCTTCCAGGTCTTCTTTTGTGAATTGGCGCATGACGTGCTCCGTATCAGGCGTACGCAGATAATCTATGCCGGCAGCAACTGAGATGTCGTTCTTCTTGCTTTGATTATATCTCCACGCGGCGTATGAGTAGAATTCTATCTGCCCCGCGTAATATTCATGAGGCGCTCTGTCTTCGGCAGTCGTCTTCCAGTCGAGGATGTTGAGCGTGCTTCCTTCGTTCCACATGGCATCGACAGCGCCTACGAGCAGCAGGTCGCCGTCCTGGACACGGAACGGCGTCTCGCGCATAAGAGCGTCTTTCGCCGCGAGACCGGCAAGCTTTCTGCCTGTCTCTGTCGCAGCCAGCCCTGCAAGCATCCCGCGTATCTCGGCGCGCGCATCGTCTTTTTCAAACTCCTGCCTTATCTCAAACGGCATCCAAAATTTTCTGCCTTCGATTTTTTCAGGCAGCCACCTGCCGAGGCTGTCCGCGCGGAAATCCCAGCGCGAGAGCACCCAGTGCGCCAGCGATCCAAACTCTGATCCGCCGATGTCTTCTCCGGCCTTGAGCGCCCACTGCATATTGCGACCCTGGCGAAACGCTATCCTGTACGCGACAGGGCACCATGAGATCATCGCGTAGGCCGAAGCCGAGAAGCGTCCGAGCTTAGCCGGCGAAACTATCGTCAGGTCAAGAGGCCTAACTTTTTCATGTGCCGCAGCGGGAGCCGCGTGTGAGCCATGTCTGCCGTCTTCGCGTTCAAGATAGTCCACGCTGCAGAAATCATTATTCTTATCGAGCAGCTCAAGCACATGTGCGAGAAGGCTCTCCTCGTCGGGCGGTTTCGGACCGCCTTTAGTGCAGGACATCTCACCGCATATCATAAGCTTGTCGCGGGCACGCGTCGCTGCGACGTACCATAGCCGCTGCTTTTCAGCGAGCAGAGCCTTCTGTTCAGTGTCTGCGTAATGCGCGAACCGTACAGTCTCTGCTTTTTTCTCATCTTTATCCAGCATGAAATCAGGCAATTCTCTGTCGACCATGCCGTAGCGTTCTGAAGCGCATATGCCCTTCGGCGCAGCCGTGCCTGACTCCGCGCCTGTGACCGCAACGACAGGATATTCGAGCCCCTTCGACGCGTGTATCGTGAGAACGTTGACGGCATCCTCATCCTCGTCCGTAACGTCAGGCTCTTCCTGCTGCTCCGCGAGCGAGACCGCGCTGCTCATGTAGTCGGCACAGCCAATAAGCGAGCGCCCCTGCGAGGCTTCGTACTCATCGGCAAGCTGCGCAAGGTACGCTAAGTTCGCCGTTACGCGCGCGCGTTTTTCGGACTCAAAGCTGAGCAGGTAATACTGTGACTTGGATATTTCAGCTATAACTGCCGCGACTCCGCGCAGCCTTGCAGTCTTCCTGAGATCTTCAAGCTCTTTCATCACGTCGGGCCTGTTTTTCAGAACAGTCTGTTTCAGCGGCAGAGGTTTTCTGCGCCCGCGCTGCGGATACGCCTCGTTCATCAGGCTTTCGGCTTCCTGCGGCGCAACGCCGCTGAAAGGCGACACAAGCCAGCCGGCCAGTGACAAAGCACTGTCTGGCTCGGCAAGCAGTGTCAGCAGGTTGATGACATCCGTGACTTCGTTGCGCGAATAATAATCCTTGCTCGTGCAGAGCACGTAAGGCACGCCCACTTCGCTGAACGCCGTCTCTATTGGCTGGTAAGCCTTCCTTGAAGGAACAAGTATCGAGAAATCTTTCCAGGCAGCCGGCGTGAATATCCTGTCGGACAGCTCGTCCCAGCCGCAGAGCTTTTCGCCCTTCTTCGCGGCATCTGCCCGTTCACGCAGCACAGCGCCGAGCGCCTTTTTGTTCCAGACCTTCATGCCGCCAGCGCGCAGCGCCGCCATTCTTTCAGCCAGGCCTCTGAACAGCCTGTATCTGACAAAGTTGGCGTTTTCCTTGCCCTGCGGCGTGGCGCCGGCGTCGTCAGAAGAGAGGCCGCTGCCGGCCGCCGCAACTATCGTTTCAATGACTGGCTCCGAAGCTGCGCCGCAGCGCACCTTCCACCACTCGGCGTCAGTTTCGTCGGGACCGCAGATCTCCTCGTACTTCATTTTTTTATCTTTTTCAATATAGCCGCCCTGCCAGATGTCCTCAAAGAGCGTGTTGAATCTTTCAAGCAGCTGGTTGCGAGTCCTGAAGCTGCGGTCGAGCGATACGTAGCTGCACGATCCGTCCGTGCAGTTCTGCGCGTCAATTATGTAACGCTGGAAATTTTCCGGCTTCGCGTGACGGAAGCGGTATATCGACTGTTTGAGGTCGCCTACTACAAATAGAGTGTTGACTCCCTTTTTCCAAAGATACTTGAGCATCCTGTCCTGCATATCGTCCGTGTCCTGGAATTCATCTATGAGGATGTGCCTGAACTGTAGCCCGTAGTCTTCGTTTGCCTCAAGCACTTTTACCGCATTCGTGATGAGGTCGTCCTGCGACATGAGGCCGCTCTGGCGTCGCAGCTCGTCCCAGCAATGCCAGCCAAGCGCGCAGACTTTGTTGAGCAGCGCAGCATATCGGACCTCCCTTTTATCCGGCATTGCGGCGAGCTGTAATCTTTTAAGCATATCGTCGCGCCACTTTTTCATGCCTGTGCCAAGCAGCGATTCTATCTCATCTTTCTGTTTCGATTTTGGCGGTATTTTTTTCAGCACGCCACCAACCAAACTGCCTGCAAAATTTCTTTCATTCTCTTCGCTGTAATCACATTGCGAAAAATTTAATAGCACACCTCTCAATGCCTCCAGGCTGTTGACTGGGTTATCCCTGAAGCCTGAAGAGAGGTTCGGGAATACGTCTGTCAGCCACGTATCCCATATTTCCTTGAAGACGGTGCCGCTGTTTTCTATATCCCGCATCAGATTCGTATCGTCGTGATCCCAGAGCTGCAGCGGTGTCTGACCGCAGCTACCCAGCTTCGCCGCGGCGTCCTTTGCCGCCTGCGCCAGCACCTGCGGCCCGTTGAAGCCCTTATCAGTAACGAGGCTGCGAAGGTCATCGTCGGAAAAGAGCTGCGCGGCGCGCGCGTCCCATCCGTCTTTTTTGAGCAGCGGCAAAAGCTGCGAAATGTCGAAAGAATCAAGTGCGTTTGCGAAAGTCTCCCACCATATCGTTTCGTTCGGTGTCGGTATTATCGCGGCGTCTGGGTCAAGGTCGAGCGCGAGCCCGGATTCGCGGATCATCTTCATTGCGAAGGAGTGTATCGTCGATATCTGCGCGTCCTCTATCCTGTCCACACACTTTTTGAGGTGCGCGAGCTCTTTCGGGTACGCCGCGAGCCAGGACTTCAGCATGCCTTCTATGCGCTGGCGCATCTCCTGCGCCGCCTTCTCCGTAAACGTAAGCACAAGTATCTGCTCAACGGAACATTCAGGGTCGCTCGCAAGCAGCCAAGCTGTGCGCTTTGCCAGCGTCTCAGTCTTGCCTGTGCCGGCTCCCGCGCTCACGACTGTAAGCGGCGTTCCGCTCGTTATCGCGGCCTTCTGCGCCGCAAGCGAGCCGTCTATTACTTCGCGCCAGCCGCGCTCAGCTTCACTGGTCATTGCTGCTCTCCTCGTCTTCATCGTCGTCCTGCTCCGCGGTCTGCAGCTCGAGCTTTCTGCAAACAGCCTGATAGCCGCATATCCTGCACTGTTTCTTCGCGTCGTAACGCGCCGGATACATTCCGTTCTTCACGGCGTTCGCCATATCCTGCATCGTCTGCCCGGCGGTCTGTATCATCGTCTCTATCTTTGTATTCGGTTTGGAGCGCGGATTGTAGGCTTTGCAGATACTGTCGAAGCCATCCTTGAAAAATCCGCTGAATGCCGAGTCAGCGTGTCCTATCCACCCGTAGCCGATAACCTCATCGCCGCTTTTTTCGAGCACATGCGCGTAGGCCGCAAGCTGGAGGTCTTTCGTATGTTTTTTTGATTCGTTGGACTTATAGTCTATTATCACGACACCGTCTTTGAAGCGGTCTATCCTGTCGGCGCGGCCCGTGAACTTCACGCCGTCTATCGAAAAATCGGGCAGTTTTATTTCTGTGTCAGTCGATATTCTTCGTTCGCCAAGCGCATTTAAGATATCATCCTGCAGCAGCGCGACGTCGCGCACCTGCTGTCTTATGCGCGGCAGATGTCTCCTGTTCAGCCTGCTGTCGGTCTCAAGCGCAGGGTATTCTTCACGAAGCGTCTTCTCCAAGAGCTTCTCACTCAGCCCGACAAAACTCTTTGTGCTGTCTTTTTTGTATTCTTCCCACGCATCGCACCAGAGCTTGTGCACGAAATTTCCGGCAAGAGCCGAATCGAAGAGCGACGTGCTCTGCGGCTCCAGGCCGTAACCGTTCTTGCACATGTAGTAGAACGGGCAGGCTGCCCATTCATCGATGCTGCTCATCGATATCGAAGCGGCCTTTTCGTCGAACGGCAGCTCGCCGCACCTTGCCGCGGTCCACCGTTCCGTCTTAGCGCCGTCAAGCGGAACTTCCGCTCCCGCAAAGCAGAATTCTCCGTCCTTAGGCAGAGCTTTTGAAAGCGGATATTCGACCTTGCTGAGGCTCGTCCAGCAGCGCTCTTTATCAGTCTCGCTTAACAACGCGTCCGTGAACTGCGACCTGCCGGCCGGACGTCCGTTCGCGTCCGTCAGAGAGCGTGCAATGATGATACCGTCGTCGCCGACAGCCGTAAGACGCCTGAATAGCGCCTCCTTCTGCTCGCGCTCGTCGTGTGTGTCCGGCACATGCAAAGTCTCCGCCGCAGGCGCGTCCTTTGAGCTGTCGTTGAGACGCTGCTTGCCTTCGTTTGAAAGCAGAGGCGACTCGCGCAGCTTTCCGGGCCACGTGTTGTAATCTATGTCAGTCATTATCCAGTATTTATGGTGCGCCAGCACAGGCGGCTGACCCGCGTATATCGTGACAGAATGGCTCTGCGGAAGCGGTATAGGCAGCGTAGCGGTCAGAGCCCAGTCTGTGATGTAGCGCACGGCGTCGGCGCCCGCAAGCGTCACATCTGCCGCAGGGCCGATATTTGGCGTAAGCTCGGTCAGAATTTTCGATTTTTTATCCAGCTCCGTGAGCGCGGAAGAGATATCCTTCACCACATCGTCAAATGAGAAATCATCACCGGCGTAATCTGACACCTTCGCAAGCAGTATCAGATTTTTCACAAAACTTTTCCAGTTACCTATTATCTCTTTAGGCTGCTGGGGCTCAGCAAGCGCGCGGCACAGTTTTTCCGCGTCGTCCAGTGTTTTTGCCAGCGCGCCGCCCTTCAAAAGGTCCTTCCACTTATCCATGCTGTTCGGCTGCAGCGCCGCGGCTCTGCCGAGATCCATGCAGCTGTCCGAGCCGCCTGAAATCAGCGGATCGTTCAGAAAACGCAGCGTCTCCCTGTAATCCCAGCCGCTTGCGTAAGCGTTCCAGACGAGACGCGGCAAATCGCCGAAAATAGTCTCCCCGGCCGTGCCGCGAATCTGCGCGTTGTAGGGAATCTTGTACCTCGAGAGTGAATTTTCAAGCAGACGGAGGTGCTGCGGCGTCACCATGATGCCGATGTCGCCGTAATCGCCGAGCTCGCCGAGCTTTTTGAAATCGCTTTCGCCGTGTATCCAGAGCGCTATCTCGCGCGCCGCTGACTCGAACTCAAGCCGCGAATTGTTCGCGTCCAGCTCGACAGCGCCTACGTTCCACTTCGGGCGTTTTTCGTAATCTGAATTTACCTGTGAAATGCTGTCGTGGCTCGATGTGAGCCCCGTCTCAGGCAGGATGAAGAAGCATCCGGCAGACTTCTCGCGCAGCGCGGTGACGAGATGCATCTGCCCGCCGTTGAACATCAGAAATCCCACTATCACGAATTTGTGCGCAGCGGCATATTCGGCTCCGCCGGCCTTGATGAGCTCTCTGATAAGAGCCGGTATCTGCGCGTTGTCCGTAAGGCTGTTCTCTTTAAGATAATCTATGTAATCTTTATAAAGCCTGCATATCATTGCCTCAGGCGTGCTTTCATCGCCGAGCCCGCCTGGACAGAGCGACGATTTAAGCCGCTCCGCATCGACCTCTTCCACCAGCAGGTCGCGGATATTTTCCTCAAGCACGCGCGAAAATCCGGCGTGTGCGACGCCGGCAGGCAGAGATATTCCGCCCTCTTCCTTCTCCTTAACGAAGCGGTCCAGTATGAATTTTATGATGAGCGTTCTGTCCGACGGGTCTATCATGCGCAGCGTGTCGGCGTTCGCTTCACGCGCGAGCTCGCGGTACAGGTCGCTTATCGTCATGATATCCGGCCTCTTGCCGAAGAACGAGCCTCCGCCGATAAGCCGCAGCATCAGCTCCTTGTCCAGCCCCGAAGGCACGATGAACACGGCTCCGCCGTACTCTTCCTCGGCGAGGATATTCGTTATCTCTGAAATGTGGAAATACGTCCTGACCGGCGCAGGCTTCAACGCGTCACCATCTCTCGTGGTCGTGCAAAACAGCATATGCAGCTTTGCCGAAGCTGATCTTTCTTATATTTTACTCTTAACGCCATACCCTAAACAAGCACTGCCGACGATAAATCTCACGCGATGCAATAAAAATGCGGGTGCAAAAGCACCCGCATTTTTATACGTCAAAATTGCGGATCTACTTGCTCTTCTTCCATATCGTTGCTTTTGCAAACAGAAGCAGGCACAGAACAGCAAATACCACGCCGGCCGGATAAGTGATGGACGTCGGCAGCTGCAGCCCTTCTTTAGCCTGCAGGATATATGTCGAGGTAACAACGGACATGAACGTTGCCGGCAGAACAGCGATGAGATATTTCTTCCTGCCTGGGAACTTATGATAGAGATACACTGCGCCGGTCCAGAGGACTATCATGGCGAGCGTCTGGTTTGTCCATGAGAAGTATCTCCAGATGATATTGAAGTCTATCTGCGACAGGAGCGCTCCTATACCGAGAAGAGGAACTGCGAGCATAAGGCGCTTGCCGATATTTTTCTGGTCGATCTTGAACCAGTCGGAAATGGTGAGCCTGGCTGAACGGAAAGCCGTATCGCCTGAAGTTATAGGGCATGCAATAACACCGAGCATTGCAAGAACAGTTCCTATGCTGGTTCCCATGTAACCTTTGCATATATCATAAACTGCGCCGCCGGGTCCGCCGGCTTTAAGCGCTGCTCCGAGCCCTGCTGTGCCATCGTAGAATGTGCATCCTGCCGCGGCCCAGATAAGAGCTATGACGCCCTCTGCCACCATCGCGCCGTAGAACACCGCGCGGCCATGGCGTTCGTCTTTAAGGCAGCGGGACATTATCGGCGACTGCGTCGAATGGAATCCTGAAATTGCTCCGCATGCGACCGTTATGAACATCAGCGGCCAAATCGGAAGCTGCGGTGTCGCAGGGTGCATATTATGCAGCGTGAAAGCAGGCATCACGTGTCCGCCGATGCCCAGCAGCATTCCTGCCGCAATTCCAACGGCCATGATGATGAGGCAGACTCCAAACAGCGGATACAGACGGCCTATTATCTGGTCGATAGGAAGAACTGTCGCAAGGAAATAATACAGAAGGACTACGATAAGCCATGGAGTTACGCCCCAGCCTGCTATTTTATTGAGCAGCATTGCAGGTCCTGTAGCGAACACTGTTCCGACGAGGACCAGCAGTACCACAGAAAATACACGCATGATCATAAGCATCACAGGTCCGAGATGGTTTCCGACCACTTCGGAAATCGACTTTCCGTCTTCACGAAGCGATATCATACCGGAAAGATAATCGTGAACGCCGCCTGCAAAAATCGTGCCGCCGACTATCCACAGATAGACGCTCGGTCCCCAGAGCGCGCCGCCGAGCGCGCCAAAGATAGGACCAAGACCTGCGATGTTAAGCAGCTGGATCATAAATATCTTCCATGTCGGCAAAGGTATGTAGTCGACACCGTCATTGAATTTGTAAGCGGGGGTTTGTGCATCGGTAGGTCCAAAAATTGTGTCAACGAGTTTGCCGTAAAAAACATAGCCTAAAATCAGAGCAAACAAAGCAATTAAAAATGAAAACATTTACGCAACACCTCCATTTTTAAATCATGCATTTGCAAAACTTGATCAAAAAGCGACTAACGACTCGTATGCGAATAAATAAACCGCCTCCTCTGGCTGAAGCATATTTCTATTTTTAAATGATGTCAAGCAATTGCGGATATTTTATTTATTCAAATACAAAACATACGTTAATTTATTTCGTTTTTTATGGCATATTCTTTTGTTTATAATGTCATATTTTATTTTTTGTAACATTGGCACATTTAACAATAAAAATATGGTATCTGAACGCTGTATCCTAACAGGCACGAACGCAAAATAAAAAACGGCTCATCGCCGTTTTTATCGTATTGCACACCTTTCACGATCGACATTGCGTCGGACTTCCGAAAATTATCTTATCCGACCTTCTGCCATTTTGACGAGTCAGGCTCGCCGTTAGCATCGAAGATATCGCCGATTCCTCTGCGGTCTATTCCGCCGTCATACGAATTTACAGCGGTAGATATGTATATCGATCCCTTGAAATATATTGCAAACGCCTGCCAATTGCCATTGCCGGAAGAGCCTGCATTAGCATAAAGGAACACCGTTTTTACCCCGTCTTTTGTTAAGACCGACGGCCGCCAGTATAACGTTTTTACGCCGCTGTACAGTCTTTTATCGGTTATGCTCGAAGACGGCGTTGACGGAAGCGTTCCAACGGCATTGATAAGGTCGCTCCCGCTGTAATAGCCTTTATGCGAAGCGACAAACTGCTGCGCCTTCGCAAGAGTGTCATCCAGATCGTTACCTAGGCCCCACGATGCCGCGTATGTATTGTCCGCGCTCATGGTGATGACAAGCACCTGCGGTTCACCGTTCTTTACAGGCAGCCCCGCGGCACCGTCCACAGCGACGCTCGATTTTCCGTAGCCCCTTATCAAAGCGGCTTTTTCCGCGTCGTCTGTAACTGTGCCGTTCGCTCCGTCGAAATAATAAATCTTCTTCGTTCCCATGCTGTTGTCTGAAATGTACTTATTAACAGCGGCGACCTTGCCCGTGTGTATATTCGACCTGTCAACGGCGGCGTCGGCGCGCGCCATCATGCTGGAGAAAACTGGAATCGCAATGGCGCTCAGAATAACTATGACAGCAATGACTATCGCCATTTCTACGAAAGTAAATCCGCCATGTCTGCGTGTCATTCTGTCCACCGTCATTGAGCGTCCTCCATTTCTGCAAATGTACTTTTGCACAGCCGCAGTTCAAAAATATGTGATATGCGGACTTACAAACAACAGGCAGCCAAACGCAAGAGAGCTCCAGACTGCCTAAACTGCCGCGAAAGTTTTATTCTTTTTGCCGGCGCTGAGCTTCATAGTTTTTCAGCTCTTAAACTATTTTACATTTATTGTTCAAAAATATCAAATACAGTTCTATGAGCGGCGCATAATTAACTGCGCGCGACGCGATGGAATGCCGTTTTGCCTGTGTTTTACACTGCCTGGACTTTGAGGTTTTTCTTCTTCCAGCGGTCGAGCAGGAAGAGAGCGAAGAAGAAACCGCACGTCTCGCCGACGAGAAGCGCCATGACGAGCCCGTAAACGCCGAATATGCGGTTCATCACATACATGAACGGAATGTAGAATACCAACTCGCGCACAACGGCGTGGACCAGCGTGCCACGCCCGTCGCCGAGCGCCTGCATCGTATAGGACGTGCTGTAGTTGAGGAACTGCGAGACAGACGCCACGCACCTCATCCGCAGGAACACCGCCGCGAAGCCTATAGTTATCATCGAATTTGCGACGTTGCCGACAGACGTGCTCAGGAAGACGTGCACGATCTGCGGCGCGAAGATCTCAAATAGCACGCAGCTCAGGATCGATACGACCATGCCGTAAAGCCGCGAGCTGCTGGCTATTTCGTTCATGCGCTTCCAGTTGCCTGACGAGTAGTTGTACGCGATAAGCGGCAGCATGCCCTGGCAGATGCCGATGTTGATTGCGTTCGGAAGACGCTCCGCCTTCATGACGATGCCGATAGCCGCAAGCTGCAGGTCGCCGTGAGCCGCCATGAACGAGTTGAGAAAAATATTGGCAACGTCGAAGAGTCCTGTCAGAACAGCGGATGGAATGCCCACCGCGAAAAGTTTCTTTATCTCATCCGCGCTGATATGCTTTGCGTCTCCGAGACGAAGCGACAGCGGAGCCGACGCGGAAACTTTTTTCATCACATATATAAGATAGACGCACGAAACTATATTTGAAAGCAGCGTTGCCAGCGCCGCGCCGAAAACTTCCATGCCCTTCGGAAATATCATGAACATGAATATCGGGTCGAGGATGATATTGAGGATGCCGCCGCCGGAAAGCCCGATGCTCGCCTGCTTTGAATAGCCCACGTTGCGCAGCAGGTGCGCGCAGGTCATCGAAAGTATCACGGGAACGTTGCCGAGGATGACGACAAGCCACACGTACTGTCTGGCGAAGTTTATCGTCGCTGCCGACGCGCCCAGCATATAAAGCACAGGGTCGAGCAGCACGCCGATGAAAAGCGAATAGACGAGCGCGATTGCAATAGAGCAGTAAAAGCTGAATGAGCACACTCTCTTCGCCGCGCCGCTCCTGCCCGAACCGATGAGGCGCGCCATCAAGCTGCCGCCTCCGATGCCGAACAGGTTCGAGAACGATATCGTCATCATGAAGATAGTGAACGCCAGCGTCACGGCCGCCGTCTTGTACGCATCGCCCGTCATGCCGATATAGAACGTGTCTGCCATGTTGTAGATAAGGTTGATGACCTGGCTGATTATCGTCGGCACGGCCATCGTCGCTATTGCCTTCGGAACGGACATCGTCTCGAAAAGTTCCTGTTTCTTTGCAGCTATTGCACTCATTCGCTAAAATTACCTTCGTTTCTGTATTCGCGTGTAATAAATATTGTATATCAAATCATGCCCATATTTACAGTCGCATACAAAAAACGCCGCATGCACGAACACGCGGCGCTGTGATCAAATCATCTGCTTATCCTATCTTGCCGGTTTTATTTTATATGCTCGCCGGCCCAGATGCCGCTCGCGCTCGCCTGGATGACACCGCGGCTCACGCCAGCGCCGTCGCCGATCGCGTAGATGTGCGGTTCCGTCGTCATCAGGCTCTTGTCGAGCTTCAGCTTGAGGCTGTAGAACTTGACCTCCACGCCGTAAAGCAGAGTGTGCGGGCTGTAGATGCCCGGAATTATCGTATCGAGAGCTTTCAGCATCTCCGTGATGCCGACGATATACCTGTGCGGCAGCACGTAGCTCAGGTCGCCCGGCACGGCGGACTTGAGCGTCGGCTTCGTAATCGACTTCGAGATGCGGTCGCTGTTGCTGCGCCTGCCCTTCAGCAGGTCGCCGAGACGCTGCACCATAATGCCGCCGGAAAGCATGTTCGCCAGCCTGGCGATGTGGCTGCCGTAACCGATAGGGTCATTGAACGGCTCCGTGAAACGCGAGCTGATGAGGATGGCAAAATTCGTATTTTCCGTCTTGCCCTTATCCCTGTTGCTGTGGCCGTTCACCGTCAGGATCTGCTGATTGGACTGATATTCCGTCGTCACCTCACCGTTCGGGCACATGCAGAACGTCCTCGCCCTGTCGTCGTAAGTCGGCGTATTGTACACAGCCTTGAGCTCGTAAAATTTGTCCGTCACGGCTTTCGTAACCGCAGCCGGAACTTCCACACGCACACCGATATCGACAGGCGACGTCTCCGTCTCGAGCTTCAGCCGCTTTGCCACGGCCTCCATGAACGGCGAGCCTTCCCTGCCCACAGCGAAAATAACATTGTCCGCGTCAACGCTCACGGCCTTGCCGCCGCACCCGAACGTGAACCTGAAATTGTGCGCCATCGCCGGAGAATCCTTCTTCAGCAGCACGCAGTCCTCTTCGATCTTCACGCCCGTAACCACGTCGCACTTATCCTTTATCCCCGAATAAATGCTGTCGATGATGTCCTTGCTCTTATCAGTGCCCATGTGCCTTATCGCGGCCGGAATGATCTCTATATTGTTCTGAATCGCCTTGTACTGGATATCGCTCACCGTCTGCGCGTCCGGGCAGAACACCTTCGTGCTCGCACCGTTATCCACATACACCTTGTCCGCCCTGTCTATCAGCTCCACAAGATTCTGGCGTCCGATATACTCCTCAAGATTTCCACCATACTCCGGCGTCAGCGTCAGCTTGCCGTCGCTCGCCGTGCCTGCTCCGCCTATCCCCGACGTGATATTGCACGGGTCGCAGTGGCAGCACGTATCAGCCTTGCCAAGTGCCAGCGGACAAATTCTCTTGTCTATCTGTCTGCCCTTGTCGATCAGCAGCGCGGACTTGCCTCTGTCTGCCAGCGTCCTTGCCGCGAACATTCCCGCAGGCCCCGCGCCCACTATCACCGCGTCGTAAAATTCCCTGAAGTTTTTGGTTTCGTTTTCCTGAGCCATAATGACCTCTCCATATTTTTATATTTGTTTCACTCCGCAATTCTGACCGTATTTTACAGCACTTGCCATTGTCACGCATCCGCCGCGGCAAGAACACAGTCTGTGAGCGCGTGCGTGAAATGCTTCACGAGCACGGGGTTGCACAGGATCAGGGACAGTGCAACGCAAATGAATTATAAAAATGCAATCGGGATAAGAAGGACAACTCAAACGCAAACTACACAAACATGGGGCTGGCGTGAAGAAGCTGAATAATACAATAGAGACATGCGGCAAAAACAGAACCATGAGCAAAAAATGAAACGAGGAATTGGAATCTCAAAAACGCCTCTCGCCCACCCATGCAAAAATCACCGCGCCTCATAAAAAAAGCAGTGCCACGCTAAAATCAGCGTGGCACACCTAAAATAATACAAATGTAAAAATTAATTTTTATTCCATTACTTTTTGCATCAGGGATTCATAGTTATCTATGACATCATACACAACATTGTCGCCGCTGATTGCTTTAAAGTGTAACTTTGCACAGGCAATTTTCGCTTTCTCCACATCCCTCAATTGCATCGACCTCATTGATCCTTTAGTTTCTGCAACGAAATAGATATGTTTTACAGCTCCTTCGTTAAAGGCTATTGCCCAGTCGGGATTATATTTACCAACTGGCGTGTTTATATAAAATCCGCTAGGAAGTTTTACATAGACTGCAACTTTATCACTAACATCCAGCTTTTCTGCAAATTTCTTTTCATTATCTGAATCATATAACAGGTAATCATACATGTGCTTTTTCACTTGTAACAGGTTGCTGCCAACATTGCCCCTCATATTAGGCTCTGTGAAAACACTCATATCATAAACGGACTTAAGTTTGTCATATCGTATGTGCTCAACTATTACTGTTGCCTTCTCATCGTTGATTATCTCCGACGCTTTGATTATGAAAGCTTCAGGGTTATTTTTAAATTGGGCAAACACGGTTTCCTGCATTTTCATCAATATTTCGGCAACCGCGGCACGCGTGAGTTTAGTACTTTCGCATATCTTCCCTATCAGGTCGTACTTGATAGTAGTATTTTCGGCAAAGTCAACTGTTTCCTGAGATGTACTCAAGCGTTGGAAAGATCCGCCTGCTGTAAGTTCTTCTTTTGTTCCCATTTTGTCCATAACGCCACTCTCAACATTTACAAATATCTTGGGTACCCGCAAATTATTATCAAGCGCAGCCACAGATTTTCGTATGAGCTCATCTGTATCAAAATCGACTACATAGACAGATTGACCGTTTATGCGATTCCAAAGTTCCTGGAATTCTTTACGTTTTGCCTTTTCTTCATCAAACGTCAGCAATGTGTTATTTTTGCGGCCATCTTCCGGCAGCATCAGCTTTGCATCAAAGACAGAATCTAGCAGTCCTTGTACAGAATCAGCATAGTCTTTAACTTCTTCAGGGAGGACAACTGCTTTAGCTTTCTTATCTTCATAATACTTATCTGTATAAACACCTTTCTCAATATAACCATTCTTAATAAGGGATTCGAATATTTCTCGTCCAAGGTCGTCATCTATGGTAAATTCAGTGCCATTAGTATCAACGACTGTTTTGTTGATAAAGAGTTCAGGTTCAACTTTCTTTGGCCTGAATGCAACTGCTTCCGCAATTTCTGTCTGAAGTCCGCGCGCGAAACTGTCATAGCTCTCGCTTGCAATAACTGTTAATGTGTTTATGTTCTGAACATCACGCCCCAGGATACTCTCGTCCATGCGTTCGCCATACTGGTTAACGCTCAGGCGCAATCCGCGCCCTACTTCCTGGCGTTTGCGCACGTCAGCAGAACTTTGCTTTAACGTGCATATCTGGAACACGTTGGGGTTATCCCAGCCTTCACGCAGTGCGGAGTGAGAGAACACAAATCTAACCGGTTCGTTTATGTCAAGCAGGCGTTCCTTATTCTTCATAATAAGGTCATAAGCATCTGTATCTGCTGATTCTGTTGTTCCACGTTCAGGCTTACTATCAACAAATCTTTCTGTGCCAGTCTTCTTGTTCTTATCTATTGAAAAATACCCTGCATGTGTATCCTCAGCCTTAATTGAATTCAAGTGTTTGATATAGGAATCCTCACCAAACCGTTTCTGGAAATTACTGACTTCATTTTTATATTCTTCTTCAAAAATATTTGCATAAATTCCATTGAATGGCTTGCCATCTTTGTCATACTGTTTATATTTAGCCACCTCATCTATAAAGAAAAGAGAAAGGACTTTAATTCCTTTATAGAAAAGGCTGCGTTCACGCTCAAGGTGCGATTTTATAGTCTGCCGTATCTGAATACGGCGTATCTGATCTTCAGACACATCTCCATACACATCGCCAGCATGGAGCTTTATACCATTTGTAAACTCTACCGAAAAGTCTCTGTTGTCAATTGTTTTAACGACGTAGCCGTTCTTATATTCGTCAAGTTCGCCGGAATTTGGATACAAATTATACCCTTCGTTAACGATTCGCGTTTCAGGCGTAATCTTGTTCTTTCGCTTGACATCAAATTCAACCGTTGCAGTTGGGTTTTTGTTTGTAAAGGTGTTGATACCTTCAAGATATACATAGCCATTCGTGGCGGCGCTGCCAGTTGACGAAACTCCAACAACTTCAATTTTCTTAACAAGCTTTTTGTTATAAGCCTCGTAAGCATCAAGGCGATATATCATGTTAAATGTTCTGTCTTCTTTAGGTGTCGCAGAGTAGCGTAATGTTAAAAGAGGGTGGAAATCTTTCATATGTTCTATAGCTAGCTTTTGCTGACCTTTCGCATATTTGCCATAGTCGATCATGTAAGACTGCGTGAGATATGGCTGTCCGGCAAACACATCGCAGACTGCATTTGCTGCGTCTTCCTGAAATTTCTGATGCTTAAAGCGCAGCTTCATTGCTTTTTCTCCAGCATAATTTTTTTTGTTTTTATAACGATCGTATCTATATCATCAGATCCTTCAATAATATTCCTGTGGTCATCATATAAATCGTATTGTGCCTCAGCGTGTTCTCTTGCCAATTCCATAGAAATAGTACCCTTGTTTTCAAGTATCTCTCTTTCATTAAAACGTAAAAATGCATTTAGTTTTTGTTCCCAGTCGCTCATATACATACGAATGTGTCTATTCGCCTGATCCTCAGCATAATCAAGGTACATACCCACGATTCTGTTAAGTTCTTTAATTTCATCTTCTTTTAAATAGTTTTTAGCTATAGTGACATCGCCGCGCCTGACTTTTGCTCCTTTGAAAGCAGTAAGTCCCATATTGGGTTTCCTCGCATCTGCGCGACTGTCAATAAGTTCAGCTGCAGTTCTTCCTGTAACACTGTAATGCAGTTTATTCTGTACAGTAGCGAAAAACTGTTGTGCTTGTTCGCTGTTTTTGTCATAATCGCATGACAGTGCATAAATATCTGTTATTTTTCTATACAAACGCTTTTCGGAAACGCGAATATCTCGTATACGTTCCAGAAGTTCATCGAAATAATCTGCCCCGAAAGGTTTTGGGTCGCGTAACCGCTCATCATTCAGCACAAACCCCTTTTTTGTATATTCCGTCAGAACTCTGGATGCCCAGTTACGAAAATGTGCGCCAACGTTTGAACGCACACGGTAACCTATAGCTAAAATCATCTTAAAATCATAGTGCTTGATACGGCGTTCTCTCTTTGCAGGACCCTCTCTTTGAACTATTAGATAATCTCTAATAGTTGATTCATCAAGCTCGCCATCTGTAATTATGTTTTTGATATGATAATTTACTGTAGGAATACGGACTTGATATAACTCGGCAATAGCACGCTGTGTCATCCAAAGGTCGTCGCCGTCAAAATAAACGTCAACCTTCGTGTCTCCTTTTTCGTTCTGGTATATGAGGATATCTCCGGTGTTGTGCGACGGCTTACTATTCATTTCTTCTGTCCCCCATCCTCTTGCCTGTCATATATACCCAAACAGCTATTTATCTTATATATCCTTTTTCCTATTGCTCCATAAACATCTTTCTTTTGCTGACGTCTGCTATCACCATACGCAGTAAAATAAGAATTGGAAAGGCCTATCAGTTCCGCAGAGGCATCATAGATTTTATCTTTTTGGGGAATTCCAAATCTTACTCGCGATATAGTCTCTATGAAAGCGCGTAACTCACATGCTAAATCGCGTGTTTCCAGCGATACACGTCTGTATTCTTTCTTTTCTTCTTCAGTTGCAGATTCAGGATCAACAACATTTGAATAATAGCAGGCATAATTATTTAATAAATATGATACTTTTTGTTTTATTTTTTTATATTCCTGTAATGGAGACAGCCATATCTCTTTTACATATTCTGAGGCAACATAAACTACAACGCCGCTGACAACAGTCCCCAAAACCGTTGCGGCAGTATAAATGCCCATTTATAGCACCTTAACAGTAGTGTCTGGTGAAATGAGTTTGAATATTTCTTCAACGTTTATTTTTTCTGGTGACGTACGGAAAGAGCTATCACGGAATACAGCACGAAGAGGCTTGCGATTGGCTATCTCACGCACTGCTTTCTCGCTTACATTATCCGCAAAACACGCGATAAGATCTTTGCCATTAACAAAATGCACATCTGTTCCATCTATTTTTTCGCATTTGTAAGGCAGTGAAAGCTCAAGTCCCCAATCGAGCATACAGCCATACAGAAGATCCATGTCTGTACGGTCTTCTTTGATATTTGATACGCAGTCCTTTAGTTTATCTTTTGTATATTCTCCTGCTGAATAATAAATATCTTTCATGTTAGAATCATCAACTTTAAAAACACGAAAACCAATATCGAGGTCTGCAGTAGTTAGCGGTGAGTCCGCTTTTATTTTTTCGCCAGCTCTACGGATTCTTTCCTTCCCTATTTCGCAGATATTTTTATAGCCAGCCTTAAATGCTTCACTTTCTGTATGACACTCCTCCTGGAGCTGAACCATTATGAATTTACGGTGTTCTCCGTCTTCTGCGTTAAGTTGTATTATCGCATGAGCAGTCGTCGCTGAACCAGAAAAAAAATCAAGTATTATGTCGCCTTCAGCATAAAACATTGAAACTAATGTTTTTGCAATATAGATTGGTTTTGGGTAATCAAATATTTCAGAATTTCCAAATAACATTTTGATTTCATTTTTTGCGTTTTGATAGTTAGTTTCTTTCTCAGTCCATACTGTCTTTATTTTTGTCTTTTTTTCCATCCCTGCATCGTTATCCATATAGTCTTTTCTAAAAATGTCCCATTCCTTTTCTCCAGAACGATTTATTTGTTTACCAACTATAAGGTTGCTTTCTTTTATAAATTTATCTTTTCCCCATGTCCAACGACTTAATTCACCAGTTGGGCGTTTTGGAATTACCTCAGCAATAAACCCATTCCCTTTTTTGAGGGAACATTGACCGTTTCTAGGATTAACATAAATAGGATAGTACATATTAGGCCTATCCTCTTTTCTCCATGCTCCTCCACGTTTTCTCAAACCTAAATATCTGTATTTACGGCCATCATTATCAGTTTCACAAAACTCATTCAGGCTTTCATCATCTTTTGATATTCCACTAATTTCTAAAGACGATGACTTTTTAGCGTACATTAATAAATATTCATGTATATTAGACAAGAACTTACTATTTTGTGATCCCCTCGGGTTACTAATAACCGTTATCAATCCAATGTAATTTGCTTCGCCAAATATTTCATCACACATTCTTTTCAAATTAGCTTGTTCATTATCGTCAATACTTATAAAGATTGCACCATCATCAGAAAGTAAGTTTCTTGCCAACATAAGCCTTGGATAAATCATAGAACACCAATCAGAATGGAACCTAGGGTTCGAATTACTGTTTTCTTTAAAATTAACTTTTCCTTCTTCATCGAATAGTCCCGTTTGATTGTCATATTCATTTTTATCCATATCAAATCTATCATGGTAAATAAAGTCATGCCCTGTATTGTATGGTGGATCGATGTAAATTATTTTAATTTTGCCAATGTAACTTTCCTGAAGGAGTTTCAAAACATCGAGATTGTCTCCTTCAATATAGATATTTTCTGTTCTATCCCAGTCTTTGCTCTCTTCTTTACATGGGCGCAGTGTTTTTCTTATAGGCGTATTGGCCTCGACCCTAGCGTTTTTTTTCCCGACCCACGTAAAATCATATGCCTCATCGCCATCAAGCGCTTCTGGTGATAATACCTGTTTCAATGTTTCGAAATGAATGCCTTTTACAGTCTTTCCATTCTCGTCTTTGACTTCTGTCACAACTTCAGGGAAAAGTTTCTCCAGTTTTTCGATATTATCCTGTGTCATATCAGGTGTTTCAAGTTTCATCTTTTCCATTGTTTTTACCTCACATATTTATAAAATATCTAAAGAATTAAGATACGCGCGCAATTCGTTCAATAGTGAATCTAAATCTTTTGATATTTCTACACTAAGATCGTATGGCGCTAATCTTAGTTTTGAATCATCACTCGGACCGTATATTTCACATAAGTTATAGTTAAGTAATTGTTTTTGGCATTTGTTACGTATTGAAGTAAAAAGTTTATAAATATTTTCTTGAATAAAGGCAGCATTGCTTGTTATACTTTTATTTGCAATATCAAATGCTTGCACTGCCTCTGCGTAACGTTTTTTAAACAATTCCTTTCGTTCAGCTTCATTTTTCGGAACGCTATCAGCAATGGGAAAAAGCATCTCATTTTTAAAAACCATGTTAATAACTGCTGTTGAGAGGTCCTTATATATTGCAAATTCTGTGTCAAAACGTACCTTACTAATATAATTTTTATTCTCCAGAGACTTCTTGTACTCTTCAAATTCCTTTGCAAGTTGATTTTCATAACGTTTAGCGAGATGTTTGGCTATATTTTCGCCAAAAAACTTCACTACTGCTACTATTAAACCAGCTGATACTCCTATGCTGGCAAGAAAACCCAATACATTCTGCCATAAATTATTCATACTCTCTAAGCTGACCCTTTAATCTTTTAATTTCATTGCTCATATCTACCTGCCTGTTAAACTGTTTTTCGTTTTTTAATTTGCGCTCTAGCAACCGTATCTGCATCATGATCTTTTCTTGTTTTTCGTTGTCATCTATTGCAGCGTCTAGAGACTTCTCCGCGCCGACTTCAACACCGCAGATTTGGGAAACTAATGTTTTCCATACTTCATCAAGATCAATGCCCATAATCTTCGGTACGTAATAATCTTTTGCGAACCATTTCGTTGCGTAGAGCTTTTTGTGAAAGACTGCGAACTGCTCTATGTCATTATAAATGATGTCGAACAAAAGAGTGACCGGTGTTTGCCTCGCAATAGTCTCAAGGACTTTATCGCTGATAGAATCACTTTTTAGTTCAATAAGCATTATGTCTATTTCTTTTATTTCCTGTCCAGCTGCAATCGATGATGTCAGCGGAGAGATGCTGTATGTGAGTATTATTCTCTGTATATCAGAATAAAATTTATTTCTCACCGCTGGAGCGACAGTGATGTTTCTGAAAAAGGCTTCTTTAGGGATATTTTTATTGATCGTTTTACCGATTGAAAGTTCTTTCAACTACTTCACCGCAAGAAAACAGATAAGCTCAAAGTCGTCAAGACCTTTTATGGTTTCATCCATGAACGCAATAGCACCTTGCTTAAAGAAACTATCGACAGCGCGCTCTTCTTTGACATTGATTATCGAATGTATCGCATCGCTTAAAAGTTTTGATGTTTTGTGCATGTCCTTGCCATCTTTTGTCTCTTTATTAAAAACGTTGCAGAGCGATACGTTCGGTTCGGCGTATCCTTTGCACAGCAGGCGCATTTTATCGAGTATTTCTTTAGGGGCGAGGTGGTTGCAAATCACTGTGCCATCTTCAGCAATATAGACCAAATAAAATGGGTGCAGTCTGTTTTGATTGCCTATGTTCACGCCGCCATTCCTGTTTTTGAGTACAAAAATGACGCCGGCAGGATCATCATCTGATGCCGGCACAACAGCGTTCATCCCAAATGGAGCTTTGTCCACATCAGGATTTGTTTTGATATAGTCCAGAAGGTCAAGTCTAAATTCATTAAGGCCAAGGTCTGTTATTGAGACTCCGCTCGACATGTCTTCCAGGTCTATGACTTCTTCCTGCAGACGCTTCAGCTGTTGTTTGCGATATTCCAAGTCACCTTGTTCCTCATCTGATAGTTCTGAAAGTGGATTTTCATCACCAGATGCAGACATAACAGATATTTTCATCCTTGTTTCGACACGTGCTTTTAGGTTGATGTATTCATCAAGTGTCATGTCAGGCCAGAAATTAACAAGCTGTATGAATTTGTTTTTGCTGCCTATACGGTCGATTCGTCCGAAACGCTGTATTATGCGTACCGGATTCCAATGTATGTCGTAATTTATCAGATAATCACAGTCCTGAAGGTTCTGTCCTTCTGAAATACAGTCTGTAGCGATGAGCACTGTTATTTCTGCTTTACTGTCAGGCATCAAGATTGCTTTTTCTTTCGAAATTGGCGAGAAACACGTAAGGACGTTATTGAAATTTGCCTGGAGTTTCGGAATCGTAGAGCATCCGTCAACTGAGCCTGTTATCATAGCTACATCAAGACCAAAGTTTTTCTTGATGTATTTGCTTACATGTTCGTAAAGATATTCTGCTGTGTCTGCAAAAGCCGTGAAGACAAGAACTTTTTTGTTTTCATCGTTGATCGGATGGTGGATTTTTTCAGCAAGTGTGGTGAGCAGTAATTGCAATTTTGTATCATGTTCAGGTGTTATAACGTCAAGCAAATCAATAAGTTTAGTTAGGATATCCCTGTCACGCATGAGGTCGCTTTCCCATGACAGATAATCCATGTCGCATATATCAACTTTTATTTTTTTGCCAACTGAAAACACTTCCATATTCTGTTCTTCAAAATCAAATTCATCTGCATTGCTTATGTCTGTCATAGAAAGTGTTTTGGCTGTCTTTGTACGCTTGTATTCATCAATGTCATCTATTGTGGTTTCAATAAGCGTTCTAACTCTCTTCAGCGTAAGTTTGAATGAGTGGACAGAACTTTCCAGGCGTTTTAGCAAGTTTATGCGCATAAGGCGCATGATTCCCTGCTCACGCCCAGCTAACGTAAGGTTAACATTTTCTTTTTCCGCCTGGTCTTCATATTTATAAACACAGCTTTCTTGAATGAAGTTAGATGGTGTATATACAGAGAGGTTGAGCATTGAAAGCTGCGCATATATGTCATTAAAGTTTATTGCATCGCTGACATCCGTCAGTTTGGGGCGTTTAGATATTGGTTTCAGGCGTGTTGGAAATTCACCAACAGCTTTAATATCATAATATTTCCTTATGTGTTTTCTTGAGCGCGCGATTGTGACACTGTCCAGCAGTTCGAAGAAATCAAAGTCAAGTTGCGAAAGAAGACTTTCTGTGCTCCGCTCTGTTGGCGGTAGCTTGCTCCAGATATTGAATTCACGTTGAGCCGAAGTAAAAATCTGCTCAACAGTCTTTTTGGTGTCTAGTTTTTCATTTATTTGCGCGGAATGTCCTTCATAGGCAAGCGCAAGCTGATTTTTAAGGTCATTGAATCTGTTGTTGACAGGTGTTGCAGATAGCATAAGAACTTTGGTTTTTACGCCAGCACGAATGACCTGGCGCATAAGTTTTTGATAGCGATTCTCTTTTTCATCTACATTTTCCTCTGTTATGTCCCCGCCGTTTCTGAAGTTGTGGGATTCATCAATCACAAGCAGGTCATAATTGCCCCAATTCAAGCGAGACAAGTCCAGCCCATTTGAAAGTCCACCAGCGCGCGAAAGGTCGGTGTGATACAACACGTCATAGCGGAAACGGTCTTCCATGACAGGGTTGTTTACATAATTGCCTTTATACGTGTTCCAATTATCAGAGAGTTTTTTAGGGCAAAGCACAAGTACGGACTTGTTTCTGTTTTCGTAATATTTGATTACTGCAAGGGCAGTAAACGTTTTGCCAAGACCAACACTATCGGCAAGAATGCACCCATTATATTTTTCAAGTTTGTTGATTATCGCAAGCGCGGCGTCTTTCTGGAAATCATATAGTTTGTTCCATATTTTGCTGTTTTTAAATCCTGTCGCTTCATTTGGGAGTACGTCTTCTGAAATATCCTCCAAAAATTCATTGAATATATTGTAAAGCGTTATGAAGTATATAAATTCTGGTGGATTCTCTTTGTATGCCGTTGTTATATTGTTGATGACTTCTTTTGTTACATCCTGAAGTTTATTCTTATCATTCCAAAGCTGATCGAACGTATTAAAAAATGTCGCCGTGCTTGGTGATGACATCCTTGTTACTAGGTTATAAGCCATATCGCCATGTTCGCAGCCCAAGTCAACTGTAGTAAAGCCATTGACCGGAATGTATGTCATGGAATTGGCTCCATTTTGGACATTGATATAGCCACTCATATGTTCATCTGTTATGTTAGATTTGAATTTGACTTTATTGCGGATCCAGTCGGCACATTCTTTTGCTATGGCTTTCTGGGTAAGTTCGTTGCGTAGTTTTACTTCAAACTCAGTTCCATAAAGGCTGCGTTCTCTGCTGAGACGTGGAATATAAAATTCACGCTTTTCTTTTGGTGCTTTCTCTGTAATAAAAGTAGGTGAAGTGAAGATAAAGCGAAGGCTTTCGACGTTTTCAAGCTCTTCTTTAAGAATTTTATATGCATAAATTGAGAAGCACGCAGCAGCTATTGACACTTTGCTATTTTGCTTTATGGATAAAGCAAGGTCATCGCACAGTTTGTTTGTGATATTGTCAATAATTTTAACTGGTTCTGAAGAAGGAGCTACGTTGTCAACAGCCATAAAATTGCCCCTTTTGAGTATTTATTTACAACCAATCTCTATTATACCGAATAATCTGAAACATGCTAAAAATCGTGCCCTGTTTGTATAATTTCGGTTTGCTTGCAGTATGTTACTTCATCAGCAAAACAGGCTAGTTAACTCCGTGAAACAATTCCTCAAGTGATACTCCCAACCCGTCGGCGATCTTCTTGATATTCTCGATGGATATATTTCTTTTGCCTGCTTCGACAGATGAGTAGTATGTCCTGTCCATAGAGATTTTGAGGGCAAACTGCTCCTGAGTGAGGCCTGTTTTGACCCTTAGGTTAGTTATTCTTATGCCAAGTAACTGAGTTATCAAGAATTTCACCGCTTTTCGCCATTTCAGATTTTTTGTTGTATATGAGTCACCGGACTATAAGCAACACGTCAAACAATTCACGGCATTATTTTAACAAGGCTTGCTTATGTATGCAAATGTTTATTTTATTTTACTTGTTGTTTTCTTTCTTGCGCTGTTTTCGCGGCGGCAGAAATATGGCAGGCGCAAATTTACGCGCTCTGGCGGCCGTGCTTGTCTGAAATATATTGCCGTCAATTGTAACGATGGAAAATATTGTAATGTTGACGCCTAATTAGTATAATGTTCCAAATACCGCAGACGATGAATGATTCGCTCTGTGTGTTATTTTGTGTCATTCATGATGCGTATATTCTGTTTTTTTGATTTCATGTTGCATTTGAGGCCCAGATAAGGTTATTTCGATTCATTAATATTGGTACCGTTCCAGCATTTTCAGGAAAGGGGGCAAAACAATGAAGTCCCGCAATCTTATTCGTATTTTGGCGGCAGTGCTGGCAGTTTTGATCCTCTGCATCTCTCTGATGGTCAAGGTGCGCTCAGACAGAAATCCGGCCGTAAAAGAGTCTGTTACGATCTTTACGAGCATCGAGGATTACCGCATCGACTATCTGCAGAAAGAGCTTGATCAGGCCTTCCCCAATTACGACGTGAATATCGTCTTTTATTCCACAGGCAGCCACATGGAAAAGCTCCTGAACGAGGGCGTAAAGACTGAGTGCGATATCACTCACAGTCTGGGCTACAGCTATCTCCAGCAGCTTGACAGCAAGGGGTATCTTGCAGACCTGGGCGGTTATGACAAGGCTATTTACGATAAGGGGCTGGTCATAAGCGATAAGTTTCTGCCTCAGGAACGCGGAAGCGGTGCCGTTATCATCAACACGCAGCTGCTGAAGGAGATGCACCTGAAAGAGCCGAGGTCATACGAAGACCTGCTCGACCCGAAGCTCCGCGGCCTTGTTTCGATGCCGAACCCGAAGGATTCGAGCACGGGGTATATGTTTTATAAATCTCTCGTGAACGCCTGGGGAGAAAAGAAGGCGCTTGCGTATTTTGACAGGCTTACGGACAACGTGCTTCAGTACACGCAGTCGGGCTCAGGCCCGCTGAAGGCCGTGAGCGAAGGAAAGGCCGCCGTGGGGCTCGGCACTACGGCAACGGCTGTGACAGCCATCAACGACGGCAAGCCGATAAAGATAACTTTCTTCAAAGAGGGCGCGCCTTACACCGTATATGGGCAGGCGATCATCAAGGGCAAGGAAAAGCGCAAGGCTGTCCAGGATGTGTTCGGCTTCCTCGTCAATAATTTCAATTATAAAAACTGCGCATTGTATATGCCGGAAAAGCTTTATAAAGACAAGACTTTCACTCTGAAGAATTATCCACAGAATATTGTTTATGCCGATATGAGCAATGACACGGTGGAAGAAAAGGAGCGTCTGCTCGCCGAATGGAAATATTGATGAAGACGCGGCTTATATGAGACGCCTCGCTGATTCTGAAAACGATATGCAGCCTGACGGAAATAATGTGCTGCGAAAGTTAGCCTGCTTTGCTTTTGCGCTGATGCTGCTGTTCTCAGCCGGAGGCCTGCCGGCCTCTGCCGCCGCGGAGCTCAGCGCGAAGCAGCAGGTCGTCCACGTCGGCTTTTTCAAATTAGACGGATACCACAACATGAGCCACACCGGCGAAAAATCCGGCTACGGCTACGAGTTTTTGCAGATGATCTCCGGCTACGCGAATTTCAAGTACGTCTATGTCGGCTACCAGAAGTCATGGGGCGACATGCTCGATATGCTGAAAAACGGCGAGATAGATATGCTGACATGCGTGCCGAAGCTGCCGGAGTACCAGAAGTTTTTCGATTTCAGCGAGCACAGCATCGGGAAGAGCTCGGCCCTTCTGACCGCGCCTGTCTCAAGCACTGTCTTCGCCGCGCACGATTATAAGCCGTTCAGCGGCATGCGCGTGGGCATGCTTCGTACATCAAACCGCAAGGATGCGCTGGCTGCCTATGCCGCAAAGAAGGGTATCTCCTACACGCCTGTGTATTACGACAGCTACGAGAGCATGAAGGCGGCCCTGAAAAACGAGAAAGATATCGACGCCATGATTTTCGAGGAGATGCGCCTTCTTTCCGATGAGGTGATAATCGACAGGTTCGGAAACCGCGACTTATACGTCATCGTTAAGAGAGGAAACAAACAGCTGCTCAGCACAGTTGACGAAGCGATAAGAAAGCTCGACGCCGCAAACCCGGGCTGGGAAGTGGATCTGCAGAGCAAGAATTTCTTCTCAAAATATTCGTCGGGAATGACGAAAACTCTTTCAGAGTCACGGTACATCAGCAGCCTCATCTCGAAAGGCAAAAAGCTGAAAGTGATCTTCAATCCGGTGCGGTATCCGCTGTGCTATTTCCAGAACGGAAAAGCAAGCGGCGTGCTCGTCGATATTTTCATGCAGATGGCAGCCGAATATGATCTGCCTTACGAATTTATCAAGGCAAAGAATACCAGCGATTATTCCAGGCTCAAGGAAAACGGGAAAGCGGACATCGTGCTCGATTTTTCGGACACGGCAGATGAAGCCGAGATCCTGGGCTACAGGCTGACATCCGTGTACGCAAGCTCCAGCTACTCCGTTATCACGAAAAGCGGCTTTACAGGCACGGCGCATTCCGCCGCAATTATCACCGGCTCCGACGTTTTTGAGAATATCGCGAAAAAATATAATCCGAGGGTAAAGATACTCAGCTTCGATACGTTCGGCGAATGCGTTGACGCGGTCAAGTCCGGCGCGGCAGACTGCACATACACATATTCATCGACGGCGCAGATATTCGCGCTTCAGGACAACAGGGACAGGATAAAGGCAAAACAGCTGAACCACCAGATCTTTGAATTCCGGCTTGCGGTCAACACGAAGACGGACATGCTGCTGTACGGCCTGCTGAACAAGGCGGCGCGGAATTTCAGCAGCTCCGAGACTGAGAAGATCCTCAACTCGTATCTGCTGAATGCCAAACAGAATTACGGATTTTCTGATTATCTGATGAACAATCCGCTGCTGATGCTTGCCATACTTTTTGTCGTCCTGGCCGCCCTTGTCGGCTTCATTGTGGTCCAGAACAAAAACGCCGAAAAACTTACGGCCAGCAACAACGCGCTGAACGCGAGCCATGCCGCGCTTGAGAACGCGCTTGTGGCTGCGAACGAAGCGAACAAGGCAAAGACAAAGTTCCTCTCGCAGATGAGCCATGACATACGCACGCCGCTGAACGGCATAATCGGGATGACGAAGATCGCCAGCGACAATTTGAACGATCCGGAGCGCCTGACTGACGCGCTCGGAAAGGTATCACGCAGCTCCGACCACCTGCTGACGCTTATCAACGACATACTCGACCTAAGCCGCATCGAAAGCGGAAAGATGACGATAACACACGAGCCTGCAGATATTCGGGCAATGATAGACCAGTGCGTCGATATCCTGAACGGTTCTGTCATCGACCGGCATCTTGATGTCGTAACGGATATCTCCCCTGTCGAGAAGCCTTTCGTTCTCATGGACGCGCTGCATGTGCGGCAGGTGCTTATAAACATCATCTCTAACGCTGTTAAGTTCACGCCGGACGGCGGAAAGATCGTATTCAGCGCGAAGTGCAGCCCTGACAAGGACGGGGAAAAGCTGCTAGGCAGATTTGAGGTGGCCGATACAGGCATCGGGATGAGCGAAGATTTCCAGAAGCACATCTACGAGGCTTTCACACAGGCCGACTCATATAACGCAAGGACACGGTTCCAGGGCACCGGGCTCGGGATGTCTATCGTGAAGCAGTTTGTGGATATGCTCGGCGGCACCATAGATATCAGGAGCGACCTTGGCGCCGGCACTACTGTCATCGTCGAGCTGCCGTTTGACATCGACCATGACGCAAACGCGAAGGCCGCTGAAAATCCAGAGGGAATGTGCGAAACGCAGGCTGACTTCACAGGAGCCCGCATCCTCATCGCCGAGGACAACGAGATCAACATGGAGATCGCCAGCGTGCTGCTGGAGAGCCGCGGAATCGTCGTTGACAAGGCGGAAGACGGACAGACAGCCGTAGATAAGTTCAGGGCTTCAAAGGCCGGCGAGTATCAGTGCATCCTTATGGATATTATGATGCCGAACCTGAACGGACATGAGGCGACAAAAGCGATACGCGCTCTCGACAGGCCGGACGCAAAGACAGTGCCGATCATAGCGATGACCGCCAACGCTTTTTCCGAAGACGTAAAGGTGGCGCTCGACAGCGGCATGAACGCCCACGTCGCTAAACCGATAGACGTCGATGTGCTGATGAGAACTCTCGCCGCGTTTATTCATAAATAACCGAATAAATTTATGCAGCAGACGAAAAAAACGGCAGGCGCAAAATTTCGCACCTGCCGTTTTTTTGTCTGTAGATTTAGATCTATTGCGTCAGCAAAAATCGGCGTCAAGAGGTATCAGTGACGACGCAATATGAAGCGGCAGTCCCTGGCAGTGTATATTTACGCACTCCGAAGGGACTGCCACAAGTGTTGCTAAGTCAATGATGCCTTAAAATGGCACGCCTTTATGGCGTGCCATTTTAAGATTGCCATTATCTGCCGGCATAGGGCAAATCGCAGAGCAAATCTGCGAAGTTAACAGTGTTTATCCGCCGCGATTACTTACTGTTTCTTCTTGCCAGCGCCCAGATACGCCGCCTGAATGCCCGGATCGTGCAGCAGTTCTTTGCTGTCGCCCTGCTGCGTTATTTTGCCGGTCTGGAGCACGTAGGCACGGTTCGAGAGCAGGAGCGCTTTGCGGGCGTTCTGCTCAACGATGAGGATGGTCATGCCGAGTTTGGTGTTGACTTCGATGAGCTCCTTGAATATTTCGTTGATGATGATTGGCGCAAGGCCGAGCGAAGGTTCGTCGAGGAGCAGGACTCTGGGCTGCGGCATGAGCGCGCGTCCTATGGCGAGCATCTGCTGTTCGCCGCCGGATAGCGTACCGGCATACTGATTCTTGCGTTCTTCGAGGCGCGGGAAGAGGTCGAAGACTTTTCTCATCTGTTCGCCGATCTTTTTCTGGTCTTTGAGCGGGAAGGCACCCATCTGCAAGTTCTCATAGACTGTGAGCGGCGCGAAAACTTTGCGCCCTTCAGGCGAGATGCTGATGCCGTCTGTGACGACCTGGAAGCTCTTTGCAGGGAGCTTTTTGCCGTCGAGGAGTATTTCGCCGCCGGCGCGCGGAACTTCGCCCATGATAGCGCTCATCATGGTGGATTTGCCGGCGCCGTTTGCGCCGATGACCGCGACTATCTCGCCCGGATAGACGTCAAGGGCGATGCCGCGCAGGGCTTCGATGGCGCCGTAGCTGACGGAGAGGTTTCTTATCGAGAGTATAGGCTGTTTTTCTTCCATGTTATTCATCCTCCTCGTCTCCGAGGTAAGCCTTGAGGACTTCCGGATGGTTCTGTATGTAGTCCGGTTCGCCTTCGGCTATTTTCGCGCCGAAGCTCATGCAGACGATGTGCGGGCATATGGCCATTACCATGTCCATGTGGTGCTCGATGAGGAGTATGGTGAGTTTGAAGTCGTTGTGTATGCCTGTGATGAGGCCGTTGAGTTCTTCGACTTCTTCAGGGTTCATGCCTGCAGCCGGCTCGTCGAGGAGCAGGAGCTGCGGACGGAGCGAGAGAGCGCGCGCGATTTCGACACGGCGCTGCAGCCCGTAAGGCAATGTGCCTGCGGCCTGGTTCGCACGGCTTGCCAAGCCGACGCGTTCGAGGAGCTCCATGCTCTCTTTGCGCGTGGCTTTTTCACTGCCGTGCCATCTGCCGAGATGCGTGATGGCTTCGAGGAAGCTGTAGCTGTGGTATCTCTGCGCGGCCGTCATGACGTTCTCAAGGACTGTCGATGCCGTGAAGAGGCGCAGGTTCTGGAACGTGCGCGCTACTCCGAGGGCAACGACCTGGTATGTTTTGAGCTTGTTGATGTTTTTGCCGTTGAGCTCGATCTGGCCTTTGGTGACGTCGTAAACGCCGGTGACGAGGTTGAATATGGTGGTCTTGCCGGCGCCGTTTGGTCCGATGAGTCCGGCGAGCTCGCCCTGTTCGATCTTGAACGACATATCTTTGACGGCTGTGACACCGCCGAAGGATTTCGTTACGTCTTTGAGTTCAAGCACTGTGCTCATTATTGCGCACCTCCCTGCTCCGCGACTTTCTTTTTGCGGCAGAAGAGGCTCTTTATGTAGCTGAACGTGAGCTCGTGCGTTCCCATGATGCCTTCAGGACGGACGACCATGATGATGACGAGGACAAGTCCGTAGATGAGCATACGGTACTGGGATATCGGACGGAACATTTCGGTGATGAGCGTGAGTATCGTGGTGCCGATGAGGCATCCGCTCATGGAGCCGAGTCCGCCGAAGACGACGACGGAGACAAGTTCCGTCGATTTCGCCATGTCAAACATTATCGGCTGGATGAAGGACATGAATCCTGCCAGCAGCGCGCCGGCAACACCACAGTAGAAGCCCGATATCGCGAGGCTGAACACGCGGTAGCGCGCAGTGTTGAAGCCGAGGAGCGAGGCCGCAACGTAATCGTCGCGGCAGGCTTTGAAGGCGCGGCCAAAACGGCTGTTGACGAGGAAGAACATTCCGACTGCCATGACGACGAAGAACGTGAGCGCGACCGGCAGCGTCGTGTAGTTGTCGATGCCCGGGTAACCGCGTGCGCCGCGTGTGAGGCTCTGCCAGTTCTCGATGATGAGACGGATGGCTTCGCCGAGTCCGAGCGATGCGATGGTGTAATAGTCACCGACGAGTTTCAGTGTCGGCAGACCGATGAGGTAAGCGCAGACCATGGCGAGAATGCCGCCGGCTATGATGGCCGGCACGAAGCCAACGCCATGCTCAACTGTCAGTATTGCCGCAGTGTAGGCGCCGATGGCCATGTAGCCCGCGTGTCCAAGCGTGAATATGCCTGTGAATCCCGTGAAGAGCGAAACGCCGAGCGCCGCGATGCAGTTGATCAAGAGCAGCGTGATTATGCCTATCGAATAACCGCCCATGTCGTCCGCCTACACTTTCTCGCTGACGGATTTGCCGAAGAGGCCCGTCGGCCGTATGACAAGAGTTATGATGAGCAGTCCGAAGACGACGAGGTCACGGAACTGGCTGGAGATCAGGCCGGCCGTGAGCATTTCAGCAAGGCCGAGGATGAGGCTGCCGATGACCGCTCCGGGGAGCGAGCCAAGGCCGCCGATGACAGCCGCGACAAATGCCTTTGTCGTTATCGTGCTGCCGAGCTGCGGATAGAGCGTGTAGCGCGCCGAGAGGAAGATGCCTCCGACGGCGGCGAGAACACCGGCAACGAAGAAGACTATCGAGATGAGCCTGTTGACGTTGACGCCCATGAGACCCGCTGTCTTTAGATTATAGGAAGCAGCGCGGATCGCGAGCCCCCATTTAGTTTTCGTAAGGAATAGCTGCAGCGCCACGAGGCAGACGATGGCGACAACGAGCGAGAGTATGTCGAACGCGCTGGTCGTTGCTATGCCGAAGACGTTGACCGGCTGCATCGGAAGCACATCAGGCAGCGCACGGAAACGCCCTCCTATCGTGACGACGAAGATATTTTCGATGACGATGCTCATGCCCATCGAAGCGATGAGCAGATAGAGCGTGATCGGCGTGCGTTCGCGTATAGGCTTGTAGGCCAGACGCTCGACCAGCACAGCCGAAAGGCCGGCGCCGACAAGCGCGGCGGCCGAAGCTGTCCAGACGGAAGCTCCGTGCATCATCAGGAAGTAGTAGCAGATGTAGCCGCCGACGACGAGGAATCCGCCGTGGGCGAAGTTAGAAAAAAGCAGTATGGAATAAACAAGTGAGTAACCGACTGCGATAAGGGCATATACGGACCCCAGCGAAAGTCCATTGATTATCTGCTGGATGATATCTATATCCAAGAAGCAACACCTCTGCCTTCCAGTGTTTCATTGGCCGGTGTATAAGGCCGAAGTGAGGGCCTGGGGATTGCCCCCAAGCCCTCAGAACCGTTCAGAATTTATTTAGGCTGAACTTTTTTGTAGAATTTCGTGTGGAGATCGGAAGCGACTTTGAGGATTATGCCCGGTTTGTTGATCGGGTTGTGGTCCTTCGCGCTGATGGTGATCGTGGCGTGCGTAAGTTTGAGGCCTTTCGTTGTCTCAAGAGCTTTCGCGATCGCAGGTCCGTTGTCCTTGCCGGCGCGTTTGATAGCGTCTATTAGCCATTTCGTTGCGTCGTAGGCCATCGTGCCGTTTACGAATTCTTTGCAGTCATCCTTGTAAACTTTCTTATAGCGTGCGAATACCGGTTTCATGCCCGGGTCTTCGAGATATGTGTGGTTGATCCAGTATGTTCCGACCATTGCTTTGCCGGCGATCTCGTTCATGAATTCGCCGTAGCCGTCGCCGCCGATGATCGTGAGCTTGCTGAGGCCGAGTTCCTTAGCCTGTTTGATGGCGAGGGCCATGTCTTTGCCCATGCCAGGGAGGAAGAGTATATCTGCGCCGGAGCTCTTGACTTTGGTGAGCTGTGCGCGGAAGTCAACGTCTGTGTCGCGGAAACCTTCGTCAGCAACGACTTTGCCGCCGAGCTTCTTGTAGTCTTCCATGAAGAACTGGCGGAGTCCCTGTGCGTAGTCGGAACCTACGTTGTAAAGGATGGCGCCCTTCATCTTCTTAAGGTCTTTTACAGCAAGGTCTGCTGCAAGTTTGCCCTGATAAGGGTCGGTGAAGCAGATACGGAATGAGTACGGACGTACCTTGCCTTTTTCGTCAACTGTGACGATCGGGTTCGTTCCGACTGTGGAGATCTGCGGGACCTTGCCTCTGTTGACGATAGGAGCTGTGGCGATGTTGATGCCGCTTGAGTTGGCTCCGAGGATGGCGCAGACTTTGTCCTGCTCGATCATGCGGCGGACTGCGTTGACTGCGTCTTCATTTCTTGTCTTTGTATCATAGATGACGAGCTGGATAGGACGGCCGAGAACTCCGCCTGCCTTGTTGACGTCGCCGATGACCATTTTGGCCATGTTGACTTCTGTCTTGCCGTATGCCGCAAAGTCGCCTGTAAGAGCTGCGAGGTAACCGACTTTGATCGGAGCGCCTTTTGCCGGTGTTTTTGCTGCCGGAGCCTTTGCTGCCGCTTTCGCTGCAGGGGCTTTTGCCGGTGCCTTTACCGCCGCTGCCTTTGCAGGAGCCTTTGCCGGTGCCTTAGCCGGAGCTTTTGCTGCCGCAAAAGCGCTGCCGCTGGCACACAGTACTGCTGCCACTGTCAAAATTGCTAGTATCTTCTTCAAAATACCGCACCTCCATATAGTATTAAAATTCCGATTTGTACTGCTCGTACCAAGTGAACTGGACAGGCTGTCTTTACCTCTGCATAGGAAAAACAGCCGCATACATATTTTATTATCGCAGTGAAGATATGTAAAGCAAAAATGCTGATAGTGACTAATTGTTCAAGTTGTCAGAAAAAGGCGGAAATTGTATTCAATTTGTAAAGTAAAAATCGGAAGTATGTCCAAATAACAAAAAAGAGGAGCGGATATCCGCTCCTCTTTTTTATTGTCTTGCAGTTTTTGCCCGGCACATAATTGGCCGCCGCATCATGATTTCCGCGCAGCTCGCTTATTTTTGCGCGGAAAGGTGATTTTTATGCCGTTCTCAAAAACTCAGAAAAGGAAATCAGGCTCGCAGGCGTAATTCGAGATCGTGCCGTTTTTGTCCGTTTCGCAGACGTAAACGCAGCCGTTGGGCACGTTCCAGGCGCGGTGCGGTATCGCGCTCGACGCAAAGCGGTGCAGGATAGCGCGCATGACGTCACCGTGGACCATGACAACAGCAGAGGAAACTTTGCGGCGCATCGCGATGCCGATCAGCCTCACAAAGGCGCTCGTCGCGCGCGATGAGAACTGGCGGAAACTTTCACCGCCTGGCAGAGGACGTTCGGGGTCCATTATCCAGGAGATGTAGGCCGGGTCTGCGGAAATGTCAGAGTACGGCATGCCTTCGAGCTCGCCGAGTTTGCACTCCATGAGCTGCGGCACGAGTATGTCGGGTTCGCGTTCGTAGAGTATCCGGAACGAATGGACGCAGCGCACGAGCGGAGACGAGAACGAAAGCTCGGCTTGCGGATATTTGTAGCGCGATTTTATCGATTCGAGCTCCGCGATTCCCTTTGTGGAGAGGTCGTAGTCCGACTGCCCCGTCCAAACGTGTTTTTCGTTCGCTGTGGATTCTCCGTGTCTTATCAGATATATCTTCATTTATTATGCTCCCCGCGTTCTTTGTATGCTTTGTATGCTTTCATTGCGTTTATGAATATATCGTTTTCTTCTCTTGTGCGTGCCGCGACGCGTACGAACTTTCCGTCTAGCCCCGGGAAGTTGCGCGTGTGGCGCACGACTATGCCGCGCTCAAGCAGAAATCTGATGAGTTTTTCGTCGTCATCTGCGCGCATGATGAAGAAGTTGACAGCAGTGTCGCAGATGTCGCAGCCAAGATCGTGCAGCGCGCCGATGAAGCGCGGCATCTCGGCGCGGTAGTAGGCGCGTGTCTGCTCCGGAAATTCCGTGTCTTTCATGAAGGCCGGCGCCGCAGCCTGGGCCGGAGCGTTAACGCTCCATGTCGGCTGGCGAGACTTGAGCTTTTCGATGACTGCCGGAGCTGCCAGCACATAGCCTATGCGCGCGCCGCAGAGGTGGTATATCTTAGTGAGCGACCTCAGCACGATGACGTTGGCAAAATTCCGCGCATCGAGCTGCTTCTCTCCTCCGTACATAAAGTCGCGGTAAGCTTCGTCGATGATGAATTTTTTATCGGGATATTCGCTGAATATCTCTGCCAGCGCAGCGGCTTCCGTGTATTCGCCTGTCGGGTTGCAGGGGTTGCAGAGCCAGACGTATTTGTCTTCTTCGGTGAGATCGCAGAAATCGAATATATGGTGCACGCCCGCGCCGTAAGCCAGCAGAGCGCGTTCATATTCGCCGTAGCAAGGCTCGAGGATCGCGGCCGACGAGCCTGACATGTATGACGCCAGCAGATAGATGGCTTCGTTTGAGCCGTTCGTGACGAGCATCTCGTCTTCGCCGCGCCCGCAGCGTTCTGCGATAAGACGCCGTACTGCCGCGGCTTCGTCGTCGGGATAAGAAGCTAGAATATTTTCGTTCAGGTCAATTTTGCCGTTCCATTTGACGGCGTTGACGTTGGAGCTGAAATCGTAAATTTTATCCGGCACAGGGATGCCGAAGAGCGCAAAGAACTTTTCAGGGTTGGCTCCGTGTGCGCGGAAATCCATCAGACCCAGGCTTCAAATGCAAACGCGAGCAGCACGCAGAGCGTTGCCGCAGTGTTGAGTATCCTGTGGGAATCGATGATGTCGGCAATATTAGGGTCGCGCGAGCCGCTTCCGATGACGGGACGCTCCTCAAACTCGCCGTCGTAGTACGCACCGCCGCCGAGTGAGATGCCGAGCAGCCCAGCGAATGCAGCTTCACCGTGCGCGCTGTTGGGGCTCTTGTGCTTTTTCCTGTCGCGCAGGAACGTGCTGCTGCCGCCGGCGAAATCAAATCCGGCAAATCCGCCCGCCAGCACAGCTAAAAGTCCGCCGATGCGCGCCGGAATAAAGTTGAGCACGTCGTCAAGCTTTGCAGCGCAGAAACCGAAGTCATGATATTTGTCGTTGTCGTAGCCTATCATAGAATCCATCGTGCTGGCAGCCTTGAATATCCACGCAAAGAGCGCGGGCTGTCCAAAGTATGAGCCTGCCGCCATCCAAAAGAGCGGAGAGACGACACCGTCGATGTAGCCTTCGGCGACTGTCTCAACTGTCGCACGGACGATGCCGTGGACACCTAAGCGTTCTGTATCGCGGCCTACTACCATGGAGAGCGCGCGTCTGGCTCCGGCCATATCACCGTAAAGCAGCGACGATGCGACTTCCATAGATTCATCTTTGAGCGAGCGGAACGAGAGCGCAGCGTAGAGCAGATAAATGGTAACGATGTTTTTTACAAGCTCGCCGGCAAGTCCGGCCGCAAACGTGAGCAGATATACTGCTGCGCCTGTGACAGCAAGAACGCCCGCGCAGAGCATAGCGCCGCGTATCTTTGCCTCCTCGCGCGAAAAGAATATGCTTTCAAAAAAATCTGTAAGTGCGCCTATCAGCTTTACAGGATGAGGCAGCCGTTTGGGATCTCCAAAAAGACAGTCAAATAAAAATGCCGTTATGATAAGCAAAATAGATCAGCGCCTTTCCGCGGACATGCCGCAGGGTACTCAAATAGTTTAGCATACAGCGTGCGTTTAGTGATAAAAAACGGCGGGCGCTCAGCATATAGCTGTTCGTCCGCCGTCTGCAACTGCTCGCCGGACTAGCCGGCGGCGTTGTTTCGTGTGTTATTTGGACTTTACGGTGACTTTCATCTCGTCCGCAAGCTTGCGGATGAGGTCGCGCTGTTTCGCGGTCGTATTCTTAGGCACGCTCACGCGCACGAGTATGTTCATGTCGCCATTGCCGCGTCCGCGGAGCTTAGGCATGCCGCGCCCCTTGATGCGCAGCTTCGACCCTGGCTGTGTTCCTGCCGGTATGTCGAGCACTTCTGCCCCGTCGAACGTATCTATTTTTACTTCGCAGCCCAAGGCCGCCTGCGGATACGTTATCTCTACAGAAGTGTTGAGGTCATCGTCGCGGCGCTGGAAACGCATGTCCGGCCTGACTTCGATGAGTATGTAAAGATCTCCCGTCGGTCCGCCGTTGATCCCGGATTCACCCTGGCTTGAAACGCGCAGGCGTATGCCAGTATCGACTCCGGCCGGTATCTTGACATCGACCGTATGCTCGCGGCGTACGCGCCCTGTTCCGCGGCATTCGTGGCACGGCGATTTTATCGTTTTGCCTTTGCCGTTGCACGTCGGGCAGGCAGTTACCTGCGACATCTGACCGAACGGTGTGCGCACGGTGCGCTGCACTTGTCCGCGGCCTCCGCATGTCGGGCAAGTCTCTACCTTTGTGCCTGGCTCAGCTCCGGTGCCGCTGCAGTGCTGGCAGGTCTCCTGCCTCGGTATGCTGACCTTGCGCGTTGCTCCGCGATAGGCATCTTCAAGCGATATCTGCATCGTGTACTCAAGGTCGCTGCCGCGCTGGGGCGCGTTCGGGTCGGCCCTGCGGCTTCTGCCGCCAAATGCCCCGCCGAAAATATCGCCGAAGATGTCGCCGAAATCGGCGCCGCTGAATCCGCCTGCTCCTCCGAAACCTCCGAAGCCCTCGCCTCCCGGAGGCATATCGCCCACGTAACCGTACTGGTCATATTGGGCGCGTTTCTTCGGGTCGCTCAGGACTTCGTTGGCCTCGTTGATCTCCTTGAATTTCTTCTCAGCTTCCGCGTTGCCCGGGTTAAGGTCAGGGTGATACTTTTTGGCAAGTTTGCGGAAAGCCTTCTTGATCTCATCGGCAGAGGCTGACCGTCCGACACCCAGTATTTCGTAATAGTCTTTGCTTCCTGGTGCAGCCATACTGCCTCACCTCACACTACTTTTTATTATTGTCTTCCTCGTGGAACTCTGCGTCAACTGTGTTGCCGTCGTTCGGCGCGCTCTCCTGCGGGTTGGCGTTCGCCGCACCAGCCGCGCCAGCCGCACCGCCTGCCGCCTGCTGAGCCTGCTGCGCTTTCGCGTAGGCCTTCTCAGCTATCGGGTGCATAGCGTTCATGAGGTCATCGGTAGCTTTCTTGATCGCGTCCGCGTCTTCGCTCGTGAGCAGGTCGCGCAGAGCCTTTATTTTCTCTTCGACAGCCGTTTTCTCTTCCGGTGTCGCTGAGTCGCCGAGGTCCTTGAGCGACTTCTCGGCATTGTATGCCGCGCTGTCGCCGTTGTTGCGCGCGTCGATAAGGTCTTTCTTCTTTTTGTCTTCGCTCTCGTTCATCTCGGCATCTTTGCGCATCTTCTCGATCTCAGCGTCGGAAAGTTTCGACGACTGGATGGAGATGTGCTGCTCTTTGCCTGTCGCCTTGTCCTTTGCGGAGACGTTGACTATGCCGTTTCTGTCGATGTCGAACGTTACTTCGATCTGCGGGATACCACGAGGCGCCGGTGCGATGCCGTCAAGGTAGAACCTGCCGAGCGTAACGTTGTTGCCTGCCATGGCGCGTTCGCCCTGGAGAACATGGATCTCGACCTGAGGCTGGTTATCGGCCGCCGTCGAGAAGACCTGGCTCTTCGACACAGGTATAGCAGTGTTCTTGTCGATTATCTTCGTGAATACTCCGCCCAGTGTTTCAAGTCCAAGTGAAAGCGGCGTCACGTCAACGAGGACGATGCCTTTCGTTTCACCTGTGATGATAGCGCCCTGCAGAGCCGCTCCGACTGCAACGCATTCGTCTGGGTTGACGCCCTTTGTCGGCTCTTTGCCCATGAGCTCCTTGACTTTGCGCTGTACCATCGGCATACGTGTCGAACCGCCGACGAGCAGGACTTTGTCTATATCGGAAGCCTGGTAGCCGCCGTCTTTGAGCGCTGTGAGAACAGGCTGTGTCGTGCGGTCAAGCAGGTCTCTCGTGAGTTCTTCGAATTTAGACCTTGTAAGCTTCATCTCAAGGTGTTTAGGTCCGTTTGCGTCGGCGCTGATGAACGGCAGCGATATCGTCGTCTCTGACATCGACGAAAGCTCTATCTTTGCTTTTTCTGCAGCTTCGCGCAGACGCTGCGCGGCCATCTTATCGTTGCGGAGGTCGACTCCGTCCGTCTTCTTGAATTCGTCCGCCATCCAGTTTACGATGCGTGCATCCCAGTCGTCGCCGCCGAGCATGTTATCGCCGGCCGTTGCCTTGACTTCGAAAACGCCTTCGCCGACTTCAAGTATCGAAACATCGAACGTGCCGCCGCCGAGGTCGTAGACCATTATCTTGTGGTCGCCTTCCTTGTCGACTCCGTATGCGAGGCATGCCGCCGTAGGCTCGTTGATGACACGCTGGACTTCAAGCCCTGCTATCGTTCCTGCGTCCTTTGTTGCCTGGCGCTGTGCGTCAGTGAAGTATGCCGGGCAGGTGATGACTGCCTTTGTGACCTTAGTTCCGAGATATTCCTCTGCGTCTGTCTTGAGCTTCTGCAGGATCATCGAGGATATCTGCTGCGGCGAGTACTGTTTGTCGTCGATGCTGACTTTGTAGTCGCTGCCCATCTTACGTTTGATCGAGATGACAGTGCGGTCGGGGTTGACTATCGCCTGACGCTTTGCCAGCTGACCGACGAGCCTCTGATTATCTTTTGTAAATGCTACTACCGACGGAGTGGTGCGTCCGCCTTCCGGGTTCGGGATTACTGTTACGTTATCCCCTTCTTTTACTGCTACGCAGCTGTTTGTTGTACCTAAGTCGATTCCTATGATTTTTTCCATGGTGTCTTCCCATCCTTTATATTAAATTTTTTCTTGTTTCCGATTTTTGGGTGATACTTATACTGCTGCTATTTTTTGTCTTTCTCGTACTTTGCTACTCTCACCTGCGGAGCTCTGATGACGCGGCCTGCCAGCTTGTATCCTTTGCGCAGCGCACCTATTATCGTTCCGTCTTTCTCCTTTTCATCTACAGGTTCTAAAGAGACGGCCTCGTGCACCGACGGATCGAATTTTCCTTCTGTCGGTATAAGCTCAAGGCCGAGCTTTTCCATTGCACTGAAGAATTGTTTCGTTACCATTGCTATGCCCTTGCAAAGGTTATCTTCTTTATCTTTCATCGAAGCACCGATGCGTTCGAGATTTTCAAAGACCGGCAGAAGCTCGCTGACAGACTTCTCCGCCGCCAGCTTGACGTCGCGTTCGTGGTCGCGTTCTACACGTGTGCGGAGGTTGTAATAGTCTGCTCTGGCACGTGCCGCCTCTTCTGTCGCCTCTTTGAGCGACTTCTCCGTCCTCTCGGCTTCGGCTATGAGCTTTTCTCTTTCTTTCTCAAGGTCAGCGCATTTTTCTTTCCAGTCGGCTTCCTTTTCTTCTTTTTTTGCAGCTTTCTGTTTTTCCTCTTCGGCTTTCGCCTCACAGGTTTTCACTTCTGCTGCCTCAGCCTTTAATTCGTCTCTTGCTTCTTCGTTACTCATCATCGTTTCCCTCCGTCTCGGACCCGGGCTCCAGTGTCTGGAGGACCCTGTCTATCGTGGCGAATGCTTTCTCGTAATCCATGCGCTCCGGCCCGATTATTCCGACCGTAGCCCGCTGCCCGTCTGCCGTCGTTGTCGCGGCGACAAAGGAGGCTTTTTTCATCGCGGGGAATTTGTTCTCGTCCCCGATAAGGACGTTCAGCCCATCCTTCGAACAGCTGTTTATAAGCTCGGCCATATTGTTCTCTTCTTCTATAAATGAATAGAGCGCCTGCATTCTGCTGATGTCCTGGAAGTCAGGCAGCTCGAACATCCTGCTCATCGAGCCTGTAAAAACTTTCATCGACGGTGCTGTAACTATCCCTTCAAGTTCCTTCAGCGCGTCTTCATAAGCTTCGCGGTAATCGCTGAGCTCGCGCTTCATATATGTCTGCAGGGCTTTCTTGACTTCAGTCCAGCTGCGTCCTGCGAGGTGATTCACCTGCTGAGATAGGTCGTCCAGGTTGTCCTGCGAGATGTCCCACGGCATCTTTATCATCTTCTGATGGACGAGCCCTCCCTGGAGGACAACAAGCATCAGAACGTTGCTTTCACCGACGCGCACAAAATCGACGTGCTGGAACTTCACCGCGTCGAGCGGCGCTAATGCCGCTACTCCAACGTAGCTCGAGATGCGGCTCAAAAGCTCGCTTGAAGTCTCGAGAGCCCCTTCGATCCCCTTCTGGTGGTCGTTGAGCTTCTTCGCCATCCACTCTTTAGTGTGCCTTCCCGCTGCACGCTGCAGCACAGAATCAACGTATAACCTGTAACCCAGCGTCGTCGGAATGCGTCCTGACGATGTATGAGTCTGTTTGAGAAAACCCATCTCCTCAAGGTCGGACATTTCATTGCGTATCGTTGCGGAGCTGTGGCCTGTCAGATAACGGCGCGAAACTGTACGGGAGCCGACACTTTCGCCGCTCCTGATGTATTCGTAAACAACGGACAGGACTACTTCCAGCTGCCTTTCCGTTAACATAGCCACAACCTCCTTCTGCCTTGTTAGCACTCTCATTGGTCGAGTGCTAATTCATTTTCAACGGGATAAGAATAACAGCCCTTTGCCGAAATGTCAAGACAAGTCAGAGAAGTTTTCTAGTATTTTTTACCGATTCTCCGACTGGCATGTTATAAGATGCAGTATCATGTCGGGATGGTAAACTTTCATAATGTATAATGTATGAGCTTCGTGCCGCGGAAATTTCGCAGCGGAAGTTCATATATATAAAGGAGAGTCTTTACGGAATATGGAAAATGTAACGACTGTTTACCTTATACGCCACGGTGAATGCGCAGGAAATGTTGACGGACGCATGCGCGGGCGCAAAGACTTCCCCCTCAACGATAACGGCATCGCTCAAGCACGCGCTTTGGCGGCCGCTCTCAAAGACAAGGGGATAAAATTCATCTATTCAAGCCCGCTGCTGCGTGCGACAGTTACGGCCGATATCATATGCAACGAGCTCGGCATAACATACGAAACGTGCGAAGGGTTCAACAATATGAGGCTCGGGCCTTGGGAGGGCGAGCTGAAATCAGATCTTGCGGCAAAATACCCGGAAGAGTGGAAAGAATGGCTCATCTCGCCGGAAAATCTCCGCATAGCCGGCGCCGAAACGATAGACAACGTTCAGGAACGCGCGCTTTCTGCGATGAAGTCTCTCATCGCAAAGCACGAAGGCAGCACAATGGCAGTAATCTCGCACCGCGGCGTCTTAAAACCGCTGCTTGCCGGCGCCGTAGGCGTCGAAAAGCCGTATTTCTGGCGGCTGCATGTTGACAACGCGTCGTTCAGCAAGCTTGTCTGCCGTCCGTCACGTGGCTTCACGCTCATGAGCCTGAACTACATCGACCACCTGAAGGGCCTTCCTGTGGCCCTGGAATACGAATGACGGACGCTTACAGGATTTCCCTCCGCAGCGCTGAAGAGCTGGCCCATACGCTTGACCGCGTGGGCTCGGATAAACGGAGCCTGCCTTTTTTTGAAAACCGCAGAGACCTGATAACTCTTATGATTCCTTCGGCCGATGTGCGTGCCGCAAACATCATCAAGCAGGAGATGCTGTCAGTCGGCGGCGACGCCGCCGTTCATGCACACGCAGTTGACTGCGGCGTGAAGGATAGTGCTGTGCTGCTCTTCGGCACAAAACAACAGATACTCGGAGTGGCGGAAAAGATAAACACTATGAAATGGTGGGGCTTTCCTAAAATATGCTCCGATATAAAAACCGCGTTAGCTGAGCCTGCAAAACGAAGCCACTCTGTCTTGCCGTGCGGTTCGTCTCTTGACTTCGGCGGACGCATGCTCATCATGGGCATCGTAAACCTCACGGACGATTCATTTTTCGCGGCCAGCCGCACAGGCGGCAGCGCTGATACAGCGCTCAAAATGGCGGCCGAGCTCGCGTCAGGCGGAGCCGACATTGTCGACCTCGGCGCTGAATCAACACGACCAGGGAGCTCGCGGGTCTCCGAAGACGAGGAGAAAAAACGCGTAGCGCAGGCGGTGCGGCTCATACGCCGCGAGATGCCGCAGATCCCGATATCGATAGACACGACACGTTCGTCAGTGGCGCGCGCAGCGCTTGAAGAAGGCGCCGATATAATAAACGACATCTCAGGACTGACATTCGACACCGACGTCGCAAAAGCTTCAGCAGAGTACAGCGCTATGCTTGTGCTAATGCACATGCGCGGTACGCCCGAAACCATGAACGGTCTCTGTCAGTACAGCGACATACTTTTCGAGATAAACGGATTTTTTGAAAAACAGATCGCCGTTGCGGCGTCGCTCGGTCTCGACCGTTCGCGCATCATCCTCGACCCAGGGCTCGGATTTGCTAAGAATTACGAGCAGAACCTTTACGTCCTGCGCCATATCGAAGCGTTCCGCTCGTTCGGCCTGCCACTGCTTATCGGAGCGTCGCGCAAAAGTTTCATCGGGCGGGCGTCTCATGCGGACAACCCTTCGCAGCGTCTCGAAGGAACTCTTGCGGTCACTTCGCTCTGCGCGTGGCTCGGCGCCGACATCGTGCGCGTCCATGACGCCGCGGCAAACAGAAAAGCCGCAGATACCATAGCGGCCGTCAAAGAGGCTTATTATGTCTGACCGCACAGTCGCGCTCTCGCTGGGCTCAAACGAAGGCAACAGACTCCGCGCTCTGAGCCGTGCGCTGAATTCTCTGCGTCTCAGCAAATTCAGCATAAAGAAGGTCAGCCGTGTCTGGGAAACAGAGCCGTGGGGGAACAAAGAGCAGGAACGTTTCCTCAATATGTGCGTCATTGCCGAGACTCAGCTTGAACCTGACGAAATGCTCGCTGTGATAAAAAAAATAGAATCCGACCTCGGACGCACGAAGACAGAACACTGGGGACCGCGCGAGATAGACATAGACATAATTTTTATCGACGGCGAAATAATCGATACGCCTGAGCTCAAGGTGCCGCACCCCTACATGCAGGAACGTGCGTTCGTGCTCGTGCCTCTTGCCGAGATAGCCCCTGACATGGTGCACCCTTCGCTCAAAAAAAGCGTCGCCGAGCTGTTAAAAAATCTGCCGGAAGAGAATATGGAATGGATAATAAAATTCTGAACTTCATCAAAAACGGCCTCTCCACTTTCCGGAAGGACGTAAAATTCTATATCGGCAAGTTCCGCAGCGCGGACACGAAAAGGCGTTCTGAGCTGCTCTTCCTGCCAGTCTTTGTCCTTGCATTTACGCTGCTTGTTCTTGTCCTGCCCGGAGCAGACATGCCCGAAAAAGGCAGCCACATAAACACTCTTCGTGTTCCTGATTTTCCAATCATCCTTGTGCTTGAAGAAAACAAGGGCAGCATCAAATCAGCGTGGCTGCGCACGCCGGCCGGCACACGAAGCGTAGGCCAGATAGAAGACCTGTTCTATATCGCAGACAGCACGTTCCTAGCTGATGTTGACGGCGACGGCAGAGACGATTTGCTCTGGCGTATATCGTTCAACAATTTTGAAGGCACAGGGATACATCTGTGGATAGGCATGACAACACGTCAGCCAAAGATATTCATTGCCACGTCGCCGTTTGAATACACACGCTGGGATGCAGTTCCAGCTAAGCTCATCGTTCCGAAAAGCACAGCTGTCTATGTTTCGCCGGCGATGCCTTCCTACGACACGGACGCTTCGTTCAGAGGAAAAGAGAGCTATTCTTTCGTCTATACAGTAAAGCTTACGCCAGACGGCTTCGCGTTCGTGCCTGTGCCAAACGTCTACAGGCAGCTTGCTGTTCTGCTGCGCGCAGGAATACGCGGAGAATTCAAGCCGATGAAACGCCTTGCATATGTGAGGATGCTTGAAGAATTCAACAGCCTTGCCAACGGCAACCCGCCGCGAACTGGAACGTTTCTTAACTTTCAGATGAACAATCTGGAGACGATACCGCTCAGATATTGATTTATATTTTCCGGCTCGAAATAAAAAGCGGCGCGTCAACGCGCCGCTTTTTTCTTGTTCTTAAGCTGGCGATCAGCTTTCTGGAACTTCGTCCCAGATACCTTCCGTTTTATCGCGCATGACTGGACAATCCACAAGGCCTTTGCCGAAAGTTTTAAGGCATGCGTTACATGAGAAACATGCAGCAGGCCTTTCGTCGTCATAATACCAGCGGTTGATGAGATCAGGCTCAGCATTGAACGGGCGGCTCATGCCGAACAGGTCGGCTGCGCCGTCTTCGAGCAGCTCAGACATTTTTTCAAGGCTCCGCAGCCCGCATGTAAGTATCACAAGCTGGTCCTGTGAAGCGTATTTTTTTATCTCTTTTGCGAATTTTGCGAGAGGCGCTTCTGCCGTGCCTGGTGAAATGCCGACTGGGATCGTCATATGCTGCGCGTCTGAATACGGAGCGCCGGTCGAAACTTCTATCGCGTCAGCTCCGTCAGCAAGCAGCGTCTTTGCAAGCGCGATGCCTTCTTCCGCACCATATCCGCCTTCGATGCCATCTTCCATGCTCACCTTGAACCATATCGGGAAATCGCCGACTGCAGCGCGTACATCGGCGAGCACTTCGCGAAAGAGTCTCGCCCTGTTTTCAAACGTACCGCCGTATCCGTCAGTGCGTTTATTTGTTAAAGGTGACAAGAACTGCATCAGCAGGAATCCATGCGCGCCGTGTATCTCTGCCGCGTCGGCGCCGCTCTGTTTGACGCGCAGCGCAGCTGCGGCAAAATCGTTTCTTATCTTCTTTATATCATCTGGTTCTAATTCCGAGCTGTCTGAATCCATGCCGTTTAACTTTATGCCAGACGGTGAAAGCACGCCTCTGGCTCCTGCAAACATCCCGGCGTGGCCTATCTGGACAACACACTTGGCTCCGAATTTATGTACACTGTCTGCCAGCGCTTTCGCGTCTGTGGTGCGTGCATCGCAGTCCATGCCGAACTGCCATTGTCCTGCTTTGCCTTCTGGGCTTGTGTACGCAAAACCGCTGATGAGAGTGCCGGCTCCGCCAGCCGCCACCTCGGCAAAGCGCGACAATTCGCCTGGCAGCAGTGAACCGTCTGCAGCCGCACCACCCAAAGCTGTGGCAGCACGTAAAAATCTGTTCTTCGCGCTGAATTTTGGCGTTTTAAACTCATCAAACAGCTTTAATATTTTTTCTTTGTCTTTCATCTTTGCCCTTTATAAAAATTTCTCCGTGCTTTTAACGATCTGAATTTTATATTTTTTTGCGAGCCCGGTGTAAAGCGCTTCAGCTGTCTCGCGCGTCTGGATGCTGCTCATGCAGTCACTGAGAATAAATACTTTTGGCAAGTTTTCTCTGCCGTTCAGCCCTTCAAGCATCTGTTTCACAGTTTCATAGACGCAGTAGTCCATTGCTTCGCCTGCAACTATGATTTTGCCGTAGTCTGCGATCTCATCTAAAAGTTCTTTGTTTGTAAAAATATCAGCCGGTGAGTACTCCGGCCTAAATGCGCCGTAAAACTCCGTGGCAGGTATCGTGCCTTTTATTATCTTGCGCAATTTTGAATTGCGTGCTAACGAAAAGAAATGCACCATGTTTGAGAACTGATTTTCAAGCGCGCAGCCTGATGTTCCCTCAAGGCAATGATAAGGCCAGATACATAGTTTTTTCTGCCCTGAGCTCTCAAGATGCTCAAGGTATTCAGCGCTTGCTTCAGGTTCAAATACTGGTCTCCATTTGCCGCTGTCAAGGTCCGCCCTTGTAATTATCGTGTAAGGCTTCGGAACGCCGCCCTGTCCATCACGCCACCAGCAGGCATGGAATATCTGCTGCAGAGAGTGTGTGTCGAGCGTGGCAGCGACTGACGTTATCTGTGTGATGTTGTCATATATGAAATGGGTGAGGCGCGAAACGTCGGCACATGAACCAGCGACACCAAGCGCACCGCCGTCCATGAAATCGCGCTGGACGTCTACTGCAAAGAGCAGCGTTTTTTCTGCGTCATGCGATGCTGGAGCAAGCTTCTCCGTGCAGGCTGAAGCGAATATATCTTCCATACTGACAGGATTTTCCGCTTTGCCGATAAAATCAGCATTGACTATTTTCTCAAATGTCATGTTCATTCTCTGCGCCTCCTTGTGCTTCTGCCACGATTATATCAGACACGCAGCTGCGCAGAAGAAAAAAAGAAGCCCTCGATGCTTTTCAGCCTGTAAGTCTGGGATGGTTACCAGAGGCATAAAAGACATCAAGGACTTATTAAATTATATGCTGAAAAAATCTCCCCGCGGAATCAAGCGCTTCCCTAAACAGGCGGCTCATTCCCTTGCAGGAATCTGGCCAGCGCTCAAACCACGAGGAGAAAGGGATAATTTACAAAAAACGCAACAGAGTCAACGGTAACATTTGTTCATCTAACGTCACGCTGACAATTCAAAACTACGATAAATTTTACTTTTGCTTTGAGTTTGGTCTGATGAATAATATCTCGTCAACACCTTTGACAGAGAAACTAGGCAGTATGCCTACTTTTCTGAAGCCGACTGATTCATAGAGCTGTTTTGCTCTGACGTTGAACGTGCTCGTCATTATGAACATGTTCGGTGCGCCGTACTCCTCTGCGACTCCTATGAACATCGCGAGAAATTTCCTGCCGATGCCCATGCCGCGGTACATTTTTTTAACTCCGAGCAGCGCCAGATACGGCAGGCCGCACATTCCGTCCATCTGCATGTGCATGATGCCGACAGGTTCTCTGTGCGACGTGAGCGCAGCGTAGACATGGCCCAGCGCGGTAGGCCTATCGAGCCATTCGTGCAGCTTGTTCGTTCCGACAAAATAGTGGTCATAAAGCGCGGAATCGTCGAATACCGGATAGTATTCGTTCAGATGGTCAGATGTGGCTTTTTCTATCGTGACGTTCATTTATATCATCTCGTTGTTTTTCTTTTTCACAGCAAATACAACACTGCCCAATGATTATACTACAGCGTCTTAAAACTCGGATGGAGTCCGTCCCAGACTATACGCCGGTAATTTTCCCTGTCGGTGTCTCCCTCTGTCGATATGCACAATATTTTTGACGACTTGTCGATCCTGAGATGTTCTCTGATCTCTCCAAGGTCTTTATTGCGCAATAGCTCAGCGACGAAACCAAGCGCGGCGGCTCCGCTTTCGCCTGATATTATTTTCGCATCGCTGCCTATAGGATTGCCGAGTACACGCATTCCCTCCGCAGCGACATAGTCCGGCATCGATACGAAATTATCGGCACAGCAGCGCAGCACGTTCCATGCAACTCCGCACGGCTCACCGCAGGCAAGCCCGGCCATTATCGTATTCAGACTGCCGGTCACTTTATGGAGAGCTCCATCGCCTGCTTCAGCCGTTCTGAAAACACAGTCCGCAGCGTTCGGTTCAACTATAGTTATGGCCGGCTTTTCCTCTCCGTAAAAGTCTGCGATAAATCCAGAAGCAGCTCCGGCCATCGCTCCGACTCCGGCCTGAAGGAAAACGTGAGTCGGCCTTTCTCCCTCAAGCTGCGATATTATTTCGTGCCACATTGTTGTGTAGCCCTGCATGATGAGCGCAGGCACTTTTTCGTAGCTTTCCCACGACGTGTCCTGAACTAGCATCCAGCCCTTTTCTTCCGCTTTTCTGCAGGCAAAGCGCACCGTGTCGTCGTAGTTCATATCTGTTATCGAAGCTTCTGCGCCGAGAGCCTTTATATTTTCGAGCCGTTCAGCCGCGCTGCCCTTCGGCATATAGACGACGGCTCTCTGTCCGAGCCTGTTCGCTGTCCATGCTACGCCTCTGCCGTGGTTGCCGTCGGTGGCCGTAATGAATGTTGTTTCACCAATTTTTTGTTTCACTTCGGCACTCGTCATTTTTTCATATGGAAGTTCGCTGATATCTGCGCCAAGCTTTTCAGCGATAAGGCATCCTATAGCGTAGCTGCCGCCGAGAGCTTTAAAAGCATTTAAGCCGAAGCGTTTGCTTTCATCTTTAACAAAAATACCAGCGGCTCCAAGCTGCGCAGCGAGGTCTTTCAGCCTAACGAGCGGCGTAGGCGCGTATTCTGGAAAACTGGCGTGAAACGCGGCGGCCTTCTTAGCTGCCACTGTTCCAAATTGAGATGATGAATAACTTCTTTTGACGTTTTCGTTATGCACTATTTTTATGGATCCGTCCATATAAGACATCTCCCGACCTTCAGTTTTTTCAATTATATCAATTTATATATTGACAAGCGTCTATATATTCCCTATAATCTCACATCGATATCCATCTATACGTAATTATTTTTATCCGGGAGGGTATTGTTTCATGAAGGAACAGATTTATCAAAAGAACGAGGGCATTAGTTTCTTTCAAAAATATCTGTCGATATGGGTCGCAATCTGCATGGTCGTCGGAGTCCTGATTGGCAGATACCTTCCTGCAGCCACTGCTGCTCTCAGCCGTTTTGAATACTATCGCGTGTCAATTCCAATGGCTGTTCTGATATGGATAATGATCTATCCGATGATGATAAAGGTAGATTTCAAAAGCATCCAGAATATCGGCAAGAATCCCAAGGGCCTTTATGTCACGTGGATAACCAACTGGCTCATAAAACCGTTCACTATGTATGGAATAGCAGCACTTTCATTTTTTGTCATCTTTAAGGCATTCATTCCGCCGCAGCTTGCCTCTGAATATCTTGCCGGAGCCGTATTGCTTGGCGCAGCGCCATGCACCGCAATGGTTTTCGTATGGAGCACGCTGACAAGGGGAGACCCTGCATATACCGTTGTCCAGGTCGCTACTAATGACCTTATAATTTTGTTCGCTTTTGTTCCTATCGTTAAATTTCTCCTTGGCGTATCCAATGTCAGCGTGCCGTACAGCACGCTTTTTCTAAGCGTTGTTCTGTTCGTAGTGATACCGCTGGCGGCCGGAGTTCTGACACGTGCTGTTGTCATACGCAGCCGCGGCAGCGAATACTTCGGGAAAAGTTTTGTCCATAAATTCGACAATGCCACAACTGCAGGGCTGCTTCTCACGCTGATCATTGTCTTCATGTTCCAGAGCAGGGTCATACTTGATAACCCGCTGCATATAGTCCTGATAGCTGTGCCGCTTATTATTCAGACATACCTTATATTCTTCATAGCCTACCTGGCATGCAGATTACTGAAGCTGCCGTATAACATAGCGGCTCCTGCCGGCATGATAGGCGCGTCAAACTTTTTTGAATTGTCAGTAGCTGTTGCTGTAGCTTTGTTCGGAACTACGAGCCCGGCAGCACTGGCCACGACAGTAGGTGTGCTGACGGAAGTTCCGGTCATGCTCACGCTGGTAAAAATAGCTAACAGCACACAGCATTGGTTCCCTGAACAGATATGAAATAACAGGTAACTATCCTGATAAGAGGTGTAGAGATGGACACAGAAAAAGCTGCAATGATATGCAAAGCTATAGGCGACGACAACAGGCTCAAAATAATCAAGCTGCTGACGGGCGGAGAAAAATGTGCCTGTAAACTGCTGGAAAAATTTGCGATAACACAGCCCACACTGTCGCATCACATGAAGATCCTATGTGAATGCGGGCTTGTCATCTGCCGCAAAGAAGGCAAATGGTGCCATTACTCGCTGAACTGTGAGACACTGACGCAGTTCCGTGAATTTATCGGCGCGCTCTCCTGCTGCAAAAAGGGCGGTAAATGCTCATGATCTGGGGTTTCATTCAAAACCAGCTGCTAGGCATGAAGTGGCTCAATGCTCTCGCAGGACAGATGCTAACATCATTTGGGCTTGACATTACAGGACGGCTCGGCGGCAGCCTGCAGTTTTTTATCTACGATGTAATCAAAATCACACTGCTGTTATGCTTTCTTATCTTCATAATATCGTATATCCAAAGCTATTTTCCGCCTGAACGCAGCAAGAAGATAATGGGCAGGTTCCGCGGCATCACCGCGAACTGTATCGCAGCCCTGCTTGGCACGGTAACGCCGTTCTGCTCATGCTCATCGATACCGCTTTTCATCGGTTTCACAAGTGCAGGACTTCCGCTCGGTGTAACGTTTTCATTTCTTATCTCCTCACCGATGGTCGACCTCGGCAGCCTCCTGCTGCTCATGAGCATCTTCGGAACGAAGGTAGCCATTGCTTACGTTGTGGTCGGGCTGATCGTCGCTGTCATCGGCGGCACGCTGATAGAAAAAATGCACATGGAAGAATACGTTGAAGACTTTATCAAAAACGCAAGCGCGGTGGACATAGATTCGCCGTCACTGACACAGGGAGAACGTCTGTCTTACGCAAAAGACCAGATGCTGAGCACTTTCAGAAAAGTTTTTCCCTACATACTTATCGGCGTAGGCATAGGCGCCGTGATACACAACTGGATACCTGAGAGCTGGATAGAAAGTGCGCTCGGCAGCAAAAATCCGTTCGGTGTAATTTTGGCTACGCTCGTAGGAGTTCCTATGTATGCAGATATTTTCGGAACTATTCCTGTAGCGGAAGCTCTGCTCTACAAAGGCGCACAGCTCGGCACAGTTCTCAGTTTCATGATGGCAGTCACAACACTGAGCCTGCCGTCGATGATAATGCTTCGCCGTGCAGTAAAACCTAGGCTGCTTGGTATTTTTATCGCAATATGCACCATCGGCATCATTATCGTCGGATATTTTTTCAACACGTTTCATTATTTATTCATATAGGAGGAGATACAAATGGCTGAAAAATGGTACCCTGTTATCGATTACACAACGTGCATCGAATGCGGCACATGCTCTTCTTTCTGCAAACATGGCGTCTATGACGCGGCAAAAGCACCGACTCCTGTCGTCATAAATCCTGTGGGCTGCGTTGACCGCTGCCACGGCTGCGGCAGCAAATGCCCTGTCGGAGCCATCACATACGTGGGAGACGATACAGGTTGGACACCTCCCAACGGCAGGACGGCAGAGACTGACGGTCCATGCTGCTGCAAGCATTAGCATAATTTAACAAACAAAATACAAAGGAGAATAAAAATGTCACTGTTTGGATTTGGCAGAAAAAAGGAAAGTGAAGAGAAAAACACATGCTGCTGCGGCTGCAACACAAAAAATATGGACCAGGCCGAAACAGCAATGAACGGCAGCGCCGTCAAAGTACTCGGCTCAGGATGTGAGAAATGCAACGCGCTTGAGGCCGCCGCAAAAGAAGCGCTCGCAGAACTTGGAATGGACACCTCGATAGACCACGTTACGGATTTCGCGCAGATCGCGGCCTACGGTGTCATGAGCACACCGGCGCTGGTCATAGACGGCAGGGTCGTATCTTTCGGCAAGGTCTTAAAGAAAGACAACGTCATCGCAATACTTAAAAAAGTCAGATAAAAAATCACAGACTGCAATATGTCTGTGATCTGCAAGTCAGAAAAATGACGCGGCTTTACGCCGCGGCATTTTTATTAAAGCAGGCTGATAAGATTTATATAAAATTCACAGGCCTCTTTAACTTTTTCTGTTGAGCAGCGCTCGTTGGTCATGTGTGAAAGCTTGTACTCGCCTGGACCGAAACCGATAGTCGGAATGCCCATGCTGACAGGCACGACAGCGTTCGTACCGAAATCCCAAAAGTCATACCTCTGCGGCTTTTCGCCGAAAGTTTTTTCGTATGCCTCGCCGCACTTGAGCGTAAGAGGATGGCCTTCTGCGATTTTCCAAGGGTCGTGCGAAGGCTCATAAACAAGCTTTGCGCCGTTCCAGCTAGTGTGATGCAGCGTGCCTGGTTCCCATGAAGCGCGTTTGCCGGCAATCAGTTCTTCAAGCTCGCCCTTGACCTGCCCCGTGGTTTCGCCGAGGCGCAGCCTGCGGTCAAGGTAAATTTCGCACTCGCTTGGCACAGCGTTGAGCGACGCAGAAACTGACGAGATGTTTGAAAGGACTATCGTGCCGCCGCCTTTTGTGTCGTGCAGCTTTTTATTCAGCGCATCTACGCGCGTTATTATCTCCGCCATTTCATAGACCGCGTTGATGCCTTTTTCCGGCGCTGAGCCGTGGGCCGATACACCGTGCGTTTTTATGCGCGCCTGGACTTTTCCTGTATGCCCCAGAGTTATCACGTTGTCCGACGGCTCGCATATTATGCAGAAATCCGGCTTCACGCCGCTGTCCTTATAGAAATGTTCAAGACAGACGCCGTCACAATATTCTTCACAGACCGAGCCCGTAACATAAATCGTTTTTCCTTCGAGCAGTCCGTTTTTTTTCGCAAGAGCCGCGGCAAAGACAGAAGAGGAAAGCCCGCCTTTCATATCGACAGAACCGCGCCCCCAGAGCACTCCGTCAACGATGTCGCCTGCGAAAGGCTGATGTTCCCAGCCGTCGTCTTCGCTGACACGGACGGTGTCCATATGCGAATCGAAATGGATTATCTTCGGTCCGCTGCCGACACGCCCTACCGCATTGCCGGCCGGGTCGATGTACGCTTCATCGTAGCCAAGCTCTTTCATCATAGCGATGATGAGCTTCGCGTAACCGCCTTCTTCATCGGAATAGCTGCGTGTCATGACGCCGCTGCGGTAGAAATCTATAAGATCAGCGCCAGTGCTGTCTGTCAAAAATGTTTTGTCCACTATGACACCTTCCTTTTATCTTATGGTGTATACAGCTATTATATTGACTTTTTGAAAAATAAATATCATATTGATTGTGAAAATTAAATACATGAAGGTGATTGCCATGAAAAAAGTTAAAATCTCTGTACTCAAAACGATGCTCAACAAAGACCTCGCCGACGAATACGGCATTGAAAACTTCACGGCCTGCCCGATGATGAAAGAAGGGCAGACATTTTATGCCGATTATGCAAAACCGGAAGGATTCTGTGACGAAGCATGGAAAGCCATATACCAGTATGTCTTTGCGCTGGCTCACGGCGCCGATAAAGAGCTCTTCTATTACGGCGACTGGATAAGAAAGCCAGGCGTTGCCATTTGCAGCTGCAACGATGGGCTGCGCCCCACAATATTCAAGTTAGAAGCAACAGAAGAAAGTTCAGAACTCGACTATGAGCCTGTCAGATAACATGAAAATAAGACTTGCAACGATAAAGGACCTCGACGCCGTTACGGCAGTTGAGGCAGAGTGCTTCCCGGCTGCAGAAGCTGCCGGCAGAGACAGCATGGAAGCACGCCTCACTGTCTATCCAAACCATTTCTGGCTGATCGAGGACAACGGCAGAATAATAGGCTTTGTCAATGGTCTTGTGACCGACGAGCCTGAACTCACCGACGAAATGTATGCAGACGCTTCGGTGCATGACGAAAACGGCAAATGGCAGATGATATTCGGAGTCGATACGATACCGGAATACCGCAGGCAGGGCTGCGCTGAAAAGCTGCTGAACCACGTCATAGACGACGCAAGGGCGCAGAAACGCAGCGGCCTCGTTCTGACATGTAAGGACCGCCTTGTGCACTACTACGCTAAATTTGGCTTCGCCGATGAAGGCATCTCTGATTCAACGCATGGCGGTGCCGTATGGCACAAGATGCGCCTGACATTTTAAGCAGAGTCGAAAAACAGCAACGGCACCAGAAGATCATAACGGTCCACACACGGAGGCGGATATGATGGAACTAGAAACTGAACATCTTTTGCTGCGCCAGTGGCGCGAAAGCGACGCTGAAACCCTTTATAAATATGCGAGCGACCCTTGCGTCGGCACAGCGGCAGGCTGGCCGCCGCATATAAACATTGACCACAGCCTCGAGGTCATACGCAAAGTTTTCTCAAGGCCTGAAGTTTATGCTGTCGTGCTGAAATCGCCGCGCGAGCCTGTCGGCTGCATCGGGCTTGTGCCAAATAACAGCCCTGAGATTGGCAAAAACGATGCGGAAGTAGGATACTGGATAGGCACGCCGTTCTGGGGACAGGGATTTATCACTGAGGCTTTGTGCGAGTTCCTCCGCTATTGTTTTGAAGACTTGGGCTATAACGCAGTGTGGAGCGGATATTACGACGGCAACGACAGGTCGGCAGGCGTTCTGAAAAAATGCGGATTCACATATCATCACACTGAGAACGATAAGCCGTGTGAGCTCATGCACGACATCCGGACAGAACATTTCATGCGCATCACAAAAAAGGAATGGTCGAAACGGCATAAGAAATATAGCATCATTAATTAATGCTTCGCTGTAGTTTGAAATTTAAAGACTTTTTTTTGCCGTTGTGAATTTTACCAGAGTGCTGTACATAATATTACGGTCTATCGGCTTTGAAAGGTGCGCGTTCATGCCGACCGCGAGACTGTTCTGCACGTCTTCTTCAAAGGCATTTGCCGTCATCGCTATGATCGGCACAGTCTTCGCATCAGGCCTTTCAAGGCTTCTAATCTTCGTTGTAGCTTCGTACCCATCCATGACCGGCATGCGCACATCCATGAGAATCGCGTCATAATAGCCCACATTTGACTTCAGGAACATTTCTGCGCCCAGCTGTCCGTTGTCGGCAGCGTCAACTATGGCGCCCATTTCGTTGAGCAGTGCTTTGGATATTTCCTGGTTCAAGGGATGGTCTTCGCAGAGAAGGATGTGTTTTTCGGCAAGCAAGCTGCGCTCGGCCCGTTTTGACACAGCACGGCTGGGTGCGCTGGCTTCCGTTGCATGCACGCAATCAAATTCATTCGCGAGCGTAAATGTCGTGCCCTTGTCAAGCTCGCTCTTTACATCTATTGTGCCGCCCATAAGATCCATTATCTTTTTTACGATGGAGAGCCCCAGGCCAGTTCCGCGCGAGAACGATACGTCGTCCCTGTGCTCCTGCGTGAAAGGATCGAACATTTTTTTCTGGAATTCAGGCGACATGCCAGCCCCCGTGTCACTTATCTCGGTAACGCAGAGCAGCTTTCCGTTTTCTGTCAGATGTCCGCTGACACGATACGTTATGGTTCCGCCTTCCGGCGTAAATTTTATCGCATTGGAAAAAATATTTGTGAGCAGCTGTGTAACGCGCAGCTTATCTACGATCGGCGTAAACTCGATGACCTTGTCTGTTTCAACGACCAGCTTTATGTGTTTATCTTCGCACATCGGTCTTACAACACTGTCAATATAACCGACAAGCTCATTAGACGGATAAGGCTCCAGGTGAAGTTCCATCTTTCCGCTTTCGGCCTTCGACATGTCAAGTACATCGTTGATAAGGCCCAGCAGGAATTTTGACGACATATCTATTTTCTTGAGGCAGTCCACGGTTTCCGGCGGATTGTCCTGTTTGCCGGCAAGGTATGTCATTCCCATAATGCCGTTCAGCGGCGTGCGTATATCGTGGCTCATTCGCGCAAGAAAATCCGACTTTGCCTCATTTGCTTTTTCAGCAAGTATGCGAGTCTCTTCGTTTCTGGCCAGCTCCCTTTTGAATTTCCTGCGTCTGTGAAACTCTATGAATGCTGCCACTACAAGCATGAAGGATACGATAATGGCGAGAGGTATCAGCACCTTGCGGTTGCGCTCATAAAACGTAGGCTCATCGTTCAAAAACACGGAGTCCGCAGGAAGCTGCGATTTTTTGATGCCGAATTTTTCCATCATCGCGTAATCAAATCTGTATTCAAAATCGCCTTTTACACATTTAAGCTTGGCGACCGTTGTGCGTCCCTGTAAAATGTCGCGCACCATCCTGCCGGCCTTCTGCCCTACGCTGTCATACCTAAGCACACATCCGCCGAACAGGCCGCTGCCTATTCCGCTTTCGTCAGCACGGAAGATGGGCACTTTCGCATATTCAGCAAGAAAACGCGCGCCGTCTGAAACAGAGTAATGGCGCCCGCTGCCGTCAATGCTGAAGACCGTGAAGATCAGTATAGTATCGCTGCCGTACGAAGCTATCTTTCGGCTGATCTCATCTGTTGTCAGCTTCGAAACATCCATCGTGCCCCAAGTCATATCCGGGAAGTTTTTCACAGCTTCTTTGCACTGCTGAGTAGAACCGCGTGCGGACAGCGTGTCATCTGTGATAGTTATAACATGCTTGGCATCAGGCATAAGTTCCCTTGCGAGCTCTATGGTTTCTTTCATCGGGAAGCTCTCTACGACACCGGCGACCTGAGGGTCTGATGCTGCTTCTCTGCCCTTCTCTTCGGAATTCATGTCCTCGAAGATGATAGGTATTGCATGAAAATATTTTTTCCTGTATCTCATTGCGAAGTCATACGCGGTGTCATCGCCGAGGATTACGGCATCATAATCGAATTCCTTCATTTGTATATCGAGCTGCTGCATGAGGAGTTTTTCCGCGATATCTGTCTTGATATATTTGGTGTTCATAAACAGGTAGTTTATTGTGGCGACACCCTTGAGCTCTTTTTCAACACCTTGTATAACAGTGGGAACAGTATCAAAATCGTATGAATAGGAATTTATGAACAGGACATATTTGGAATCGCCGGCTGAAGAAGTCCCGGCAAAAAAGCAGAGCAAGCATGCGGCAGCAACACATATGCTACAGACCGCTGCCGGTATCAGGCGCCGGTTTCTGCCTCTGACTTTTTGCGGCAAGCCTAACATTTCATGACGCGGCTGACTTTGTCAGTCAGCGTACAATCTCACCTGTCGTTTCATCGACTATAAAGACTTTGTGGCAGCGTGAGCAGATGTATCTCCACTTTGTGGCGTCGACCTGTGAAAGTCTGTGTGTCGCTTCAGCTCCGCAGAACGGGCAAATGACGTCAATGCTTCCGTCGCTTTTTCTTCCTTCGCTCATTACATCCAACTCCTTTCGTCGGTCTAGTTGCATATTATGACAATACCATTTTACACCGTGCCCGTGATTTCTGCCCGCCGTTATCAGGAATCGCACATGGCCGCACGCTGCGCTCCGCATAACAGGCAGAGAACTACAAAAGCACAAAAGAAAGACTCTTTGCACGGATACAGCGGCAGATATCTTGACATTTTTTGCCAAGTTCCGTATAACATTACAATCTCTTTGCACTGTATTACATTCCTGCTGGGAATGCGAGATCACCAGTACAAACTGAGCAGGCGATGCCGCAAGGCGTGGGGCCGGGCCGTTTGAGAACGGCAGCAGAGTGTGAATACACACCTGTGGGACAGTGACATGTTCCGCAGGTGTATTTTTATATCTGCGCAAAGGTTGATCCAAAGTGCCATAGGAGAAATTTAAATGCGGCTGCCGCAGGCAGCTGAATGGGGAATTCTTTTATGACAGAAAGAACCGAACTCGGCGGGCTTTCTTCGGCCGAAGCAAGGCAAAAACAGCAGAAGTACGGGAAAAACGAGCTGTCGCAGAACAAAAAAGATAATTTTATCATCAAGATATTCCGTATACTCTGCGAACCGATGTTCCTGCTCCTTATCACGGCGGCGGCCATATACTTTTTCCTCGGCGAGCCCCGCGACGGAGCCATCATGCTTATTTTTGTCTCAGCCACTATCAGCATCGACGTCATTCAGGAATGGAAAACCGACAGAACTCTTCGCGCGCTCAAAGACCTTTCCGCGCCGCACATCACTGTTATCCGCGATGGAATCGAGCAGGAAATAGCGAGCACTGACCTTGTACCTGGCGACGTCATGCTCATCTGCGAAGGCGTGAAGATACCTGCCGACGGCGTCATCCTGCGCTGCGCGGACCTCTGCGCCGACGAATCATCACTCACCGGCGAGACAGAAGGCGTCTGGAAAGTAACTGAGGAAAACGCCAAAAGATCCGGCGACTACTGGCGCAAAGATTACTGCTATGCCGGCACGCTTGTTGTTCAGGGCACAGCGGCAGTGCGCGTTGAAAAGATCGGGGCAGAAACAGAATACGGCAAGATAGCGCATGATGTTGTCAAAGCTCCTGAAAGACCAGTACCGCTGCAAAAGCAGATAAACGCTCTCGTTAAGACATGCACTTTCATCGCGGCGACACTCTTCGCCTTAGTCTGCGTAATCACATGGTTCAACCTTCCGGCGCACAGCTTCAGACCGCGCATCATAGAAAGCGTTTTGTCCGGCGTAACTCTTGCAATGGCGATGATACCAGAAGAGTTTCCTGTCATCCTCACCGTATTTCTATCGATGGGTGCTTGGCGGCTCGCAAAAAAAAGCTCTCTCGTGCGTAGGCTGTCAGGCGTCGAAACACTGGGTGCAGTATCAGTTCTCTGCGTCGACAAAACAGGCACAATAACTATGAACAGGATGACGCTTCAAAAAATATGGCCTGCCGGCGGCACTGACAAGCATAACCTCATTGAAACGATGGGGCTCGGCTGTGAGATGCAAGCTTATGATCCGATGGAACAGGCGATGCTCTCGTGCTGTGAGGAACACGGCATAACGAAAGACGAACTTTTCAGCGGAGAACTTTTCAAAGAGTACGCATTTACCAACGAACTTAAAATGATGGGGCACGTATGGCGCAGAAACGACAGACTAATTATTGCTGCCAAAGGCAGCCCTGAAAAGATATTTACGTTATGCAGCTTGAGTGAGGAAGAAAAAAATTCAGCGGCAAAACAGGCTTCAGCTATGTCTGCTGAAGGGCTGCGCGTCATCGCAGTTGCGGCAGGCAGCCCGACAGATGACACCGACGTGCCTGACAAGCTCACGGACTGCGGGCTCAAACTGCTCGGGCTCGTCGGTCTCGCCGACCCCCCGCGCCCATCCGTAAAAAATGACATCGCCATATGCCGCCGTGCGGGAGTGCGCGTCGTTATGATAACCGGAGATAACGGAGACACGGCTTCAGCTATCGCAGACAAGATAGGAATTCCCGGGAACGGACATATTATTACAGGCAATATGCTCGATGCTATGAGCAACGACGAACTTCGCCGTGCCGTGAAAGACGTTTCGATATTCTCGCGCGTAATACCTGAACACAAGATGCGCATCGTCAGGGCTTTCAGAGAAAACGGCGATATCGTAGCGATGACAGGCGACGGTGTGAACGACGCGCCTGCGCTCAAATATGCGGACATCGGCATCGCAATGGGCAAGCGCGGCAGCGAAGTGTCGCGTGAAGCCGCTGACCTGATACTCATGGACGATAACTTCACAACAATAGTCGAAACGATACGTGACGGCAGACGCATCTACGACAACATACGCAAAGCTGTCGGTTATGTCTTCACGATACACATACCAGTTGCCGCAGCGTCTCTGCTAGCGCCGTTCCTCGGTATCGCGCCCGGCGCGCTCATGCTGCTGCCACTGCACATCGTGCTGATGGAGATAATAATCGACCCGACCTGCTCGATCGTGCTCGAGCGTCAGCCTGCCGAAGACGACATAATGGAGCGTCCTCCGCGCGACCCTGACGAAAAACTTCTGACCAGCTCACTGCTCTTCAAAAGCGTGCTGCAGGGTATAACGATATTCGCTGCAGCGTTCGGAGTATATCTTTACGTGCTTGCCGGCGACGCATCCAACGCGCCTGCGGCACGTGCGATGGGACTCACTGTCATCATGCTCGCAAACCTCTTCCTTGTGCAGGTCAACAGCTCTGACATAGACTCGGCATTCCATTCTCTGAGCCACCTTAAACATGACAGCGTGATGTGGGGCGTGATCGTAAGCACAATAGCGCTGCTCGGCATAATCCTCTACACGCCGCTGTCGCAATACCTCAAGCTTGCACCGCTCTCCTGCATGCAGATGTTTACGGCTCTCGGCCTTGCAATAGCATCTGTATTCTGGTACGAGATAGTAAAAGCATCAAAGAGATAATTCTGCTGCGCAAGAGAAAAGCCCGCGACTTCCCGCGGGCTTTAATTTTTGTCATTTCATTCAGCAAAGATTATGTCGTTTTTTACAAACGTTTTTAACCGATCGATATGACATGCACAGCAATGGTAATGATCGCAAGGACAGTAAGCCACCTGTGCACTTTTATCCATGGCACAAAATGGTTGAGAGGTTTGCTGAACACCCAGCTTGCCGCTACGAGAACCGTCGATATCCATGCAGCGCTGGCCAAATTGAAGCCAATTAGTGGAACATAGGAAAAATATCCGTGTATCGCGCCTGCTATCACCATCGCTATGCCGATCGGGATGTGAGTCCTGCGCATCAGCGTGTTGAGCTTTTTAAAAAACGCCTGTCCGGCCCACTTCTTCTGCGACAGGATACGCACGGGCCATTTTGCGACAAGCACAATGAACAGCAGAACCGTAACTTTTGCGAATACGTGGACCAGCATAGGGTTTGGATACACAGAAACTCCTCCTGTCTTTGCGGCGTCTTGTCATATTTTAATATGAGCGGCAGAAAAAATACAAGCCTGTGAATAAGTTCACAGGCTTGTATTTTTTAGTTATTTTGCAGCGTTACTTGCGTTCCGTAAAACAGTTTCCTGTTGCAAATTTTTCGGAAAGTGCCGCTGGAAGTTGGACATCGTGTTGTCATGTGGTCCATCACAGGCAGCTTCACGCGGCCGAAACCTAATTTTTTATCAGACACAAAGTCTGTTGTCTTTCTCCGTCTTGTCAGCTTTTAAAGGACTCCGTTACTTTTGAGCCACGTTTCTATCGCATGCTTAGCGCTGTCAACTCCGGAACCGCACAGAGAAAGCCCTCTTTTTATCTCTGCACCCTGTGCTAACTTTCTGAGGTCGCGTTCGCTGCTGCCCATGCCGCTGCCTTCGTTTGTGCAGAGCGGCATTATCGTCTTGCCGTTCCAGTTATGCGCGTCCAGGAACGTCCAGACCGGCATCGGCATCGTGCCCCACCAGTTCGGATAAGCAAGGATAATAACATCATAACTGTCTATGCTGATGTCTTTTGTTATTTCAGGGCGCGCGTTTGCACGCAGTTCTTTCTGGGCAGCATCCGTGCAGGCACTGTATTCAAAAGGATATGGCTTGACAGGCTCGATCTTGAACATTTCGGCGCCTGTCAGTTCCGCTGCCGTCATACAGGCCTTCTCCGTATTGCCAACCTGCAGATCAGCAATGCCGTTGCTTGTGTAATTCATTCCGCCGCGTGAAAAGAACGCGATGAGTATTTTTTTACTGTCTGACATCTTAATTCCTCCTGTAAAATACGTTTCTGTTTTTACTGTGAACAGATTATGTGCCTTAGAGCTTACTCAAAGTCAAGGACTTTTGGATAATCCTCTGCAAACACAAATTTCATGGCGCATCTATTTTTAGTCTCAGCGCCGAATTTTGATTGACTTAGAGCTGACTCCAGGCATTATGATGTTTTTGCGTCGGATGTACTTAAAGACAGGAGGGCAATATCATGAAATATACGGCCGTATTTTTAGCTTCGTTTTTTGTCCTGAGCGCTGCTGTTTTTTTCTGTCTCGCTGACACGGCAGGCGCAGAAGGTAAAAAGATAAAGATCAACATAACAGCGAAGGGAGTAACGATGACCGCCCTTCTTGACGATAATCCTGCGGCGCGCACGCTCGTCAAAAAATTTCCGATGACAGTCAACATGCAGGACCTCTACGACCGAGAGATGTGCTTCCGCATGGGCAAAGGTGCGCTGCCGAAATCCGAGGAACGCTCGGACAGATACGAGGTCGGCGACATCATTTACTGGCCGCCAATGGGCAGTTTAGTGATACTTTACGCGCAGAACCGCGAGGAATTTGACCGCATACACCTTGGGCACATCACAGGCAGCTTCGACGTTTTCAAAAACGCCGGTGATATGGACGTTACCTGGCAGCTGGCTAAAGACTGAGCGTTCACATAATTTCAAATAAAAAATGCAGGCTGCTCTCGCATGCCTGCATTTTTTATTATTGTAATATCTAATGTCCGCAGTGATGCTCACCGCAGCCGCCTTCGCCGCATTTGCCTTCATGGTGTTCGCCGTGGTGGCTGCACATCACATCTGGATCGAATTCAAGTTTTCCTGCAAGCAGATATTTTACAGCTTCATCGGCATCACCTTCGACTCCGCCGTAAAGTTTTATACCGGCCTCATCAAGCGCCATGCGCGCACCGCCGCCGATGCCTCCGCAGATGAGCGTACCGACACCTCGGTCTTTAAGAAAACCGGCGAGCGCGCCATGTCCGCTGCCGTCTGTGCCTACGACTTCCGACCCAGCCACTTCGCCGTCCCTGACGTCGTATATCTTGAAATTCTCCGTGTGTCCGAAATGCTGAAACACATGTCCGTCTTCATAAGTTACAGCTATCTTCATTTCAGTTCTCCTCCCTGTTCATTCCGCGGCGGCAGCGGTGCCGGCAGCCGTGTCCGCAGCCGCACTCTTCGGCGTTGCCATCGCATAGTTCGTACTCTCCGCCTTCGATATGCAGCTCTTTCTCATTTACAAGACACTCAGCGAGCTTGACGCGCGCTGAGTTGTATATTGCCTGAGCCGTCGTGCGCGCGACCTTCATCTGCACCGCGCACTGCTCCTGCGTCATGCCTTCGAGGTCGATGAGTCTGACCGCCTCGAATTCATCGAGCGTCATGCTTATGGCCTGGCGCTCGGCGCCGCCGTCTTTTGGCCCAAAACGGCCGCAGCCAGGAATCGCGCAGATGCGCCTAAGCTTACAGTGTCTTGGCATATCTTCACCTCCATTTATGGCATATGCCATTTACATCTTCATTCTAATTTATTTTTGGCATATGTCAATAATTGAAACGGTGGCATTCTGCGGCACGTAAAAAAACGGCTGATAAAAAAATGTGCGCCGCACATAAAAATCGCCGTTATCCTTCGATAACGGCGTGATGTTATGATTTTTGCGTTATGTTGATTTTAGGATTAAAAGATCAGCGCGGCCGTGCCATAAGAAAGAAACGCGATTATGCAGCCCGCACCCACAACGCCTATCGCTATCGACAGGAAAGCTTTTTTAAGGTCCATATCAAGCAGCGCGGCTATAAGCGCGCCTGTCCACGCGCCAGTGCCAGGCAGAGGAATGCCGACAAATATCGCAAGTCCCCAGAACTCATATTTCCTAACGGACTCTGATTTTTTAAGCGCCTTGTCCTCCATGCGCGTAACAAACGCGTCGAACCGAGGGCCTCTCTTCCTAAGCCATGCAAAAACGCGGCGCACGAAGATTATTATGAACGGCACAGGCACAAGGTTGCCGATTATGGCAGTTATTATCGCAGGCCACAGAGGAACTCCTGCCGCCGTTGCGACAGGTATCGCGCCGCGGAGTTCGATGACAGGGACCATCGATATCAAAAATGTCATGACAAGTTTTCCGAAAAATGTCGAAAACATAAAATACAACACCTCACCAACAAGCACAGATTATACCAGAGCCGGATGATGCTAGACAGAGAGGTCTCTGCTTTTGTGTGAAACTTATATGGACTTTAGCAGCGGGTACGTTTCGCAGAGACCGGACTCACTGCCATAAAAAGAGCCCGCTGCGCGGGCTCTTCAAAAACGAAATATTTTATCTTATTTTGCGCCGGAACAAAGGAACTATGAGAAGAAGCGACAATACAGACACTCCAGCGTTGCATCCGCCACCGCCGCCACTTCCTCCCGAGCTCTCTTTTGTTGCAAAGGCTTTGATGCAGATGCTGGTTTTCTCCTCTCCGTCCTGCTTTGTTATATCTTCAAACGTCACGCCGTCGTTCGATATCCATCCCTCTCCGGCGTTCGCAGTCGCCTTTTCGCTGTAGCCGGCCTCATAATCTTCGACAGGTATGACCATAGTGAAATCAGCGCTTGACGCGTTTGTTACGTCCGCAACCACAACGACCGAGAACCTCACGCCCTTTGTGAGCTGTACCGTGGAGTTAAGGTCAACGGTATTGTAGCCAGGCATGCTGATCGTTACAGTCTTTGACGCGGCGAGAGTGCCGCTGTTCGGCTTGTCCGCGCTGCAGTTCGTATAGATGTTTATCGTATAGGATGTGTTGGGGTTAAAAACATAAAACGCCACGGAAGTCAGCTTGTCGTTTCCTTCCGCCTTGAAAATATTTGCAAACCCCTCTTTTTTAGTATCGTAGCCATAGCTGGTTGCGCAGCCGAGCGGATCGTACTGATATATCCTCTCGTTGCCAGGCTCTTTTACAGTGTCGTAAGCCACCCCGTCATGGAGCGAAGGCTCCTCGTACGACACATAAAAATATCCTTCATTGCCCCAGTCTGTGCCCCAGCTGTTGCGCACGAGCCACGCACCTGGATTCTTCGGCTTGTATCCAAAATTTGATATCGCGTAATTGTCATCCCAGCCGACTATGGCGACAGAATGATTCGTTCTGCCCGCCGCATAAGGGTTGTAATAGGCATCGCCGCTGAGAATTCTGCTGTCGTTTTGGATCTGACGCATGCCAATCGATACTGCACCGTAATTCATTATCGCGTTTTTGACAAGCGCTGCTCTGTCATTCGACAGCACATTTTCCCTGACATTAAGATTTCCAAGACAGTAGGCGTTTTTGATCTTAAAGTTCCTCGTCTTGATTCCTGGATTATAGGCTTTTGCTTTCGTTGCCGGATCTGCACAGTTAGATTCAAGAAGCGAGCCTGTGCCTCTTGAGAGGAGCGCTACCGCGCGCCAGTCGTCACCGCCGTCATCATAGACGCTGTCTTGTGTCGTAAAGCCAGGTTTGTCAGCAGATTCAGCCTGGTAGCAGTAGTATGTTATATACCACTCTGAAAGATCTACCGGGCTACTGTATATGCCTTTCTTGACGAGGTTGGAAGATGTCGCCGCCATAGCCGCGTATGCCCAGCAGTTGCCGAACACCTGATTCTTGGCTGCAGGCAGCGTGTTTTTTACGCTGTATGACACAGGCAGTGATGACGACTGTCTGGCTGCTGATGACGGAACGCCAAACGAGATGCCGCTGAAGCGGTCCCAGTTTACCGGCGAAGGAACATAGCCGTATCCCGCAGACGATGTGCTCAGCGCGGAAGTTTTGAGAACCGACGAAGAAAATGAAGCGGCTGACTTCAGCGTTTTTTGATATTCAACAAAGGCAGGGTTAAGCGCAGCTCTCTTCGGCGTCAGCGCAAACGACGAAGCGGCGCAGGCAGAAATCAGCAGTGCAAACGAAATCGGGACTGACAAATACCTGGACATTCTCATCTTTTTCACCTGATATCATGGACGATAAATAATTTCTCCATGCAATTATACATGTATTTGATACTTGTGAGAAATTACTTTAAACATGGACAGCGTGGCGGCAAAGGATGACGGATGTGAGCACAAAGCTGAATTTTTTTGGCTTACTTCTGTTTTTTGAGCTCGGCGAAGACAGCGCCTGTAATGATGAGCACTGCACCAAGCATCTGCACGGAAGACATTGTCTCCTTTAAAAAGATCGCCGAGAATACGACCGCAGACAGCGGTTCAATGCAACCGCAGACAGCTACGGTCTGTACAGGCAGAGAGCCGATGGAAGAAAAATAAAAGTAACAGCCTACGCCTGTGTTTAAGAAGCCAAGGATAAGAATGGAAAGCCAGTCAGAACTGTCTATATGGAAAGAGAACCCCATGGTCAGGCCTGTAAAAACAGCAACTGTAATAAAGCTGACGAAAAGCTGCAGCGCAGCATTCTCAAGCCCTGTGATGCGCTCAGCCTTCTTGTTGAAGATGACCATGGCAGCATACATCACCGCCGACATCGCGCCGCAGAAAAGCCCAAAAAAGTTTACGCTGTACGCGGCAGCGTTTGCATCAACAAGAAACACTCCGCAGAGCACGGCAATAGCCCCGCACACTTTGTTCAGCGTCAGCTTTTCGCCGAAGATAAGCGGCGAAAGCGCCATTACAATTACAGGACCGCAGTAATACGCAAGAGAGGAAGCACCGACACCTGTGCGCCGGTATGCTTCGTAGAGAAACATCCAGCTTGCGCCCATCGCGGCGCCCGAAATGATAAGGAAGAAAATATCTGGCATGCTGCGTGTAAAAGTTATCTTCTGCCTTGTCAAGGCAAAGACCGCGGCAAGAAAAGCGCTGCCTGTCAGCGTGCGAAGGAGAACGATGCCGCAGCTTGCAAGCGCTATATGGCTTGCGACTATGCCGTTTGTCCCGAAAAGCAGCAGCGCCGCAAAATATTTTAAATACGCAGCATTTTTCACAGGAAGTTGAATCGCACTTTTATGGCCGGAGCTATCATACAGTTATTACAGCCGGCGCATGTTTCACGTATGTCAGAAAGTCACGCGTTATCTTCTGGGCCTCTATTTTCATGTAGCCGGTCGTAGTACCGTCGCTGCAGCCGTAATATTTTTCAGCCAGGACATCTCTGTCAAAAACTATCCGAACTTTGTTTTCTTTATCAAGCAGCGCACTGAAGACTGTAGCCGCACCGATTTTAGTGCCGAGCATATTTTCCATAAGTTCCGCAGGCGCAAACGAAACGCGCGAAATTTCAAGAGCGGAGCTGAACTCCTTTGAACGGAACGGCTTGTCGCCGGAGGTTATGAAAAGATAAAAGTTTGTCTGCTGCCTGTTGCAGAGAAACAGCGTCTTGACCATTTTCATCTGCAGCCTGTCGTCTATCGCTATGCAGTCTTCCATCGTTATCGCCTCGTCTGTATCGACGCGCTCGAACGGAATATTCAGCTTGTCCAGTGTTTCATAGACCATTTTCTGCAGTTCTGTCTTGAATGTCTCAGGTGCTTTAGTCTGGATCTCGCTTACGCATATCATTACGGATGCCTCTTTTTGTTGAATTATTCACGGGTATAGTGTAATGTCATTTTATAAATTACAAAAGCGAATGTTTATCATAATTTATATGATTAAATCAGATATTAAGAGGCTGACAAAAATGGACATGAATATACAGAAATATCTCGCTTTCATAAAGACGGTGGAGTACGGTAGTTTTACAAAAGCCGCCGAGATGCTCTCCTATTCGCAGTCGGGCATAAGCCGCATGATAAACGACCTCGAAAAGGAATGGAAAGTCGCGCTGCTTGAGCGCGGACGCTCTGGGGTAAAGCTCACATCAGACGGGTTGAAGCTGCTGCCTTATGCAGAAAATGTATGCCGCGAATACGAGCGGCTCGAATCTCAGGTCGACGAACTCAACGGCCTTCAGTCAGGTCTCATACGCATCGGCACATTTTCAAGTGTGGCCACGCACTGGCTGCCTAACATCATAAAGAGATTCCAAAAAGATTATCCGAATATAGATTACGAGCTGCTGCTCGGTGATTACACTGAAATAGAGGAATGGGTGCTTTCAGGACGTGTTGACTGCGGATTTCTTAGCATGCCGGCAAATAAGGAGCTTGAAACGATATTTATCGAACATGACAAGCTTCTGGCAGTGCTGCCTGAAAAACACCGCCTCGCGAAATACAAACATGTTCCGATAAAAGAGCTAAGCAAGGAGCCTTTCATGCTTTTGGAAAAAGGCGCTAAGACCGAGATATCGGCACTCTTCGAAAAAAAAGGGCTGTCGCCTGATGTGCATTTCACTACATGGGATGATTACGCGATAATGTCCATGACCGAAAGCGGCCTCGGCGTAAGCATACTGCCGCAGCTGATTTTGAAGCGGGTTCCGTATAATATCGCGATCAGGGAGCTTGACGTTCCTGCACACCGCAGCATAGTTCTTGCGCTTCGATGCAGAAAGACGGCGCCTCTTGCTGTAAGGAAATTTATCGAGTATTTGAAATACAGAAAAGGCTAGAAAAATTTGATAAGTTCTTTTGCTTCGGCTGTTTTTATGCCGGCATTTTCAGCCAGAAGTCCCAAGCCGAAATCATCGTGTCCGGTGAATTTTGATATCTCGGATGAAGGCACAAGCCACGGTCCGTTTTTGCTGGCGCGCATCAATTTTTGCACAAGTGAATAGCTTGCAATCATTTCGCCAAGCGCGGGATGGTGAGGGCCTCCGCGCACCTGCGAAGCAAGAAGCTCCGACTCCTGAAGACCGACACGAATAGGATTGAAACCGAGCTGCGTTGCAAGGTCGATAAATTCTCCGCCCCATTCGACGGCTTCCGAAAGTGAGAGCGGCTTGAATTCTCCGCGCTGCATCATGAACTCAAGCTCTGTTCCTGCGATGACGAGACACGGATAGAGCCGCAGGTCCCAGCCCAGCTCGCCCTTTACCTTTGCTATTGCCGTGATGTCACACAGGCTGCTTTCTTTTGTCTGTCCTGGCAGCCCTATCATGAGCTGGACTCCGACAGGCAGAGATGCGTCGCGGAGCGCGGCGATGCTCTTCAATATCTCTTCCGGGTCAGCTTCGCGGCGGCAAGATGCAAGCACATTCGGGTCAAGAGACTGTACGCCGAATTCGATGCAGGCAATATTGTGCGACGCGACGAGCTCGAACATTTTCGGGTCGTCCAGGTCGCCTGGGTACGTTGAAAATCTTATGCGGCTGCCATGCGGCGCACATTCCGAAACAGCGTCAAGATATGCTTTTACGGTCTCAAACTGGAATCTGCAGAAAGAGCCGCCGAAAAAACATACTTCACGCGGAGTGTCGAGCTTTGAGAGCACTTCGCGCACATATTCAGGCGCGGGCACTTCAGCAACACCTGTGATCGTCTGCTGGCTGCAGTAAACGCAGCGTCCGCGGCATCCGCCGAACGGAAGAAAGAAAGGAAGTTTTTTCATTTACTGAGCGGACTCCAGCCAGTCAGCGTAGTCGCCTTCGCTCCACTCCGGCCACACAGCGGCCCATGCAAATGTGTCGGCGCGGTTTTCAATACTCTCCATAGAGACAAAAGTGTGGCTCCAGAAGCGTGCGCCCTTTGTGTTGTTGAGCAGATGATAAAGTTCGTGGAATATCGCAAAGCGCCGCCAGAGAAGAGGCAGCGACAAATTGACGCATATCCTGCCACGTTCGCCGCGCACGATATGTATGCCCCACACGCTTTCGGGGAGTGAGACATATTTTATTTCGAGCGTAAGCCCTGTGTACTCTTCGGCTTTTGCGAGGATATCGAATTCGCTGGCGCGCTGCCATTCCTTAGCGGCTTCAGTCGCCCAGTCAGGAATGTGCTCCGGGGGCGACGGGAAGTCGTTCAGTTCAGTTTCACTTTTTTCTGGCGTGCTCATCCTTCTCGTCCCAGTCGTCAAGGGCAGCTTCAACGACACGATAGACGCGGTGAAGTTCCTGCTGTGAAAGCTTTCTGCTACGGTACCATATTTCAAGCTCGCCGTTGTCCAGCATCGATTCAAGCTGCACCCTGCCGGGTTTGCCGGGCTGCGAGAAATCCATGAGAAGGTCTGTTACGTCAACATGGAGAGCAGGAGCCAGCTTCTGCAGAAGTTTCATCGAAGGAAGCCTGCGGTTGCTTTCAAGAGCCTGAACATAGATACGGCTTACGGATACTTTGTCTGCAAGCTTCTGCTGCGTGAGGTTCTGAGCTTTGCGAAGCGATTTGATCCTGTTGCCAAGACTCATAAAGATCCTTCCTTTCATATTCATAAATATTCGGATAATGAAAACTTTGCGGTGTCAATTATGCTGCTTTGCAACTGACATAATACATGGAAATCTAAAAGTATGCAAGTGTTTAAAAAAGTAAATGTCCTAAATTCACGTTTTTTGATATCAAATGAAGGAATATAGTGCAGCAAAGCAGGTCGGCTGCGCCGCCCGGATTTATTCGCTTCGGTATGAACGCGCGCTCAAGCTCAGTGATTACATCATAGTCGGCGTCGCATGGGTCGAACTTTTCGGCGGCACGCTTCACGAGCCTGCGGTATTCCCCGCGCCAGAAATCAAATCCGCCGCGGTGCATAACGTTGCTGTCCTCGCAGACTTCCATAATGGCGAGCAGCGCCGAGATCTGCGCAGCGTTCTCAGGCGCACCGGCTTCGCAGGCAAGCTCGAGCTCAGGCAGTCCGGACCTCATTACTGACGGAAACCCTCTCTCTGCTTCGCCGCGTATGCCTGTGATGCCATGCTCGAGGTAAAGCGTTTCGCCGTGCGACAGTTTTCTCTCAATTATCTGTACGCTGAGAGGTTCAAGCTCGTCTTCCACAGTGCCGTCAGCGGCAAGCGCAGCAAACTTCACGGCGTTTTCCGGACAAAGTTTTTCACCGCTGCAAACGCACGCCCCCGCTCCGTAAAGCAGAAGCGACATGAGGTATATGAGCCCTTTGTGTGTGTTGACGCCGCCCGTAGCTTCAAACATCGCGCATTCCATTTTGAGACCATTTTCACGCAGACGAGGAAGCGCGTCTGACACAGGCGTCCCGTCGAGCCCGCACTGCGCCTGCTCCTTCCAGAACGGAACTATCGCATCGGCACTCTTCATAAACATATCGAAGTCCATATCGTCGTTGCAACCCGAGCCTGCCGTATCAACAAGGCCCGGCTTAGGCGTGAGCGATATTTCGGCCGTGACCGCTGATGCGGCTATCGACGCCAAATGCTCCGCCCATTCAGACTTGACGCTCCAGCTCAAGTGGCGGATACTTTTATCAGCTGTTGCTGAAGGTGGTTTTTTCATATGCAGACTAATTCCTCCGGCAGACCAAGGGATAAAAAACAGCTTTTCATCAGCGGGCCGCTTCTTTTTGTTGTGCTGGTGATGCTTTTTATCTGCGGCGCCGTGATATTTACACAGTATACATTATACAGGCAGACACGCGATACCGCCGATAAATGGACCAACGGCTGGAATGCCTGGAGGTCGGGCGACGCACGCGGCGCGCTTAACATCTGGCCTAAAAATGACCTCGCTATCGCGTTTTCGAGAAACCCAGGCAAATTTTACTACTGGCGCATACGAGCGCTTGAGAAGATGGGACGCACGTCCGAAGCCGCAGTTCTCAAGAAGAAACTTTTCACGAAACATCCTTTCGACTACTATTCTTTTCTGCTCTGCCGTGACGGAGGAATAGCGTCCGCAGACCGCACTCAGATAATAAGGTCTGCTGAGATGCTTTACAGGCGTCCGTGGCCGGACAGCGTCGCCGAAGCCTCACGCAAGACGGGCGTGCCTGACTTCTGCATCTGGGCTGTGATGAGGCGCGAAAGCAAATTCCAGCCCGACGCCGTAAGCAGATCCGGCGCGGTCGGGCTCATGCAGCTCATGCCGGATACGGCAAACGCGCTTGCGCAGTCGGTCGGCATCACGTCGCCGGACCTTGAGCTGCCACATGACAACATACTCATGGGCGCTAGCCACATCAAGCAGCTTGCGCATCAGTTCAACGGAAGCTTCATACTCGCAGTAGCTGCGTACAACGCAGGCGCGGCATCGGTCAGAAAATGGGGCTCTCTCGGCGCCCGTGACTGGGCAGAGTGGATAGAAAACATCCCGTACCCGCAGACGCGCGAATTTGTCCGCTGCGTTATGAGCAACAGAGAGATGTACCGCATGATATGCAGCTCAAAAGCACCGACACTTTCGCAGCTCGCCAAACAAAAACCTCTGGTACGTTAAGGAGAATACGAATGGACAGGACTTTGGCTGATTTCGACCCAGTGGCAGCAGTGCAGGAATACCTCGGCAGCATCGGCTGCACTGCAAAAATAATTCACACTGACGCGACGATCTTCACAGTCTCCGACGCATCGCTCGCCGTAGGCGCGCCTGAAGCGGAAATACTGAAAAGCATCCTGCTGCGCGTCAACCACGGTGAATCGCACGCACTGGCGCTGATGTCAGGCGTCAACCGCGTCGACGCAAAAAAACTGAAAAAACTGCTTGGCAGCCACGTATCTTTTGAAAATCCCGACGACTGCGTAAAGTGGTCAGGCTTCCACCCCGGCGGCGTTCCGCCCGTAGGCTACCCTGAGCAGCCGCGCACGTTCCTCGACGAAGACCTCTTCAAATACGGCACCGTCTGGTCGGCCGCCGGCACAGACCATGCGTTCTTCCCCGTCTCACCCGATGAACTGATGCGCATAACCCACGGCGAAAAAGCAGATATCAAAAAATAAATCTTCGATTTCTGTTTGTGTTTTTGCGTACTCTTTTTCAGCTGCGCAGAAGTCCTAAAAAATACAAACACATTTAAAAAATATTTTACAGATTTTCTGTACATTATTGATTCTCACACGGCGCATTAAAATCAGTGCGTGATAAAGAAAAATATATGCAGCAAAAAAGTCCGGCAAAAGCCGGACTTTTTATTTTTATCAATTTATATGCTTTGTTAAAATCAACGCGTCTTTATGATTACCAGAGCCTTGCCCTGTCTTCCGGCTTCACGTACATTCCGTCTCCAGGCTTTACATCGAAGGCTTTGTAGAAGCCGTCTGTCGAGCTCATAACCGCGTCAACACGGACGTGCGGCACAGAGTGGACATCGGTGAGCATCAGCCTCAGGTAAGCGTCGCGGATCTTGTCTGCCCATATCCTGGCAAAGTTCGTATATAGCTTTTTAAGCCCAGGGATATCGTCTCCCACAATATCTGTGAGGCATGACAAAGAGCCGAGGTCTGCGATATTTTCGGACATTGTCTGTTTGCCGTCCTGATAGAGCCCCTTCTGGAACATATATCTGTTGTAGAATCTTTCGATACCGGCAAGGCGTTTGCTGTATTCTTTTTTGTCGGAATCGGTCCACCAGTTGCGCAGAGCTCCGTTCTCGTCGTACTGCGAGCCGTTGCTGTCAAATGAGTGCGTCATTTCGTGCGCGATGAACATTCCGATGCCGCCAAGGTTAGTGTCGCGGTCAGCTTTAAGGTCAAAGAACGGCGGCTGCAGCGCGCCGGCAGGGAAGTTTATGCTGTTGTCAGACGGATCGTAGGAAGCGTTGACAGTCTGAGGAGGATCGCTCCATTCCGTTCTGTCCACGAGCTTGCCTAAATGATTCTTTGCGTCCTGCCAGCTGAGCTGACTAAGTTTCAGAGCGTTGTCGATAAGCGTACCGCCGTCCTTAACCGGCACAACTTTGTATGCGTCAAGGTAAGCCGGCCATTTGCTGGGATACCCGATCCTGATGATCATAGTGTCAAGTTTCTTTATGGCCTGTTTCTTCGTAGCGGGACTCATCCAGCTGAGAGCCGCAAGTTTTTTCTTGTATTCGCTCATTACGAGGTCAATATATGAACGCATTTCTTTTCTTGTTTTCTCATCAAAATATTTCTTTGCGTATATCCTGCCATAGTGAAGCGGCATCAGCCCCTGGCAAAGCTCGTCTGCGCGTTTGTCGGCTGTTTTAAGTTTCTGTGCGCCGGACAGTTTGCGGTCGAACTCATCAGACAGATCTGCGTACTGTTTTGTCAGAACCGACGTGTTGCCGCCTATAAGGTCAAATATCGCATAGTCCTTAAAGAGCTGCAGGCGGTCAGGGGTGTATATGCTGTTGAAGTATTTTATAAGCTCTGGGTCCTGCACATACCAGCTCTTTACGCCATTATCAGGCCCGATGTTAGCCTCTTTGAGCATAGCCGGCACATCAAAATTCGAGTAAAGGGCACAGAACTGTTTGAGGTCGAGCTTGTGTGTGGACTTGCTCGGGTCATCTATTTCGGCCTTAGACAGGGCATGGTCTGAGAGGTCTTTCTGAAGCGCGAAGATGGCTTTTGCAGTTTTATCGGCTTTCTCTTTCGGCATTCCGTAAAGCGTCAGGATGTCGCGCACATAGTTGCGGTAATACTGGAAATATTCTTCGTTGCGCGGCTGAGACAGGAACTCTTTGCCGAGTCCAAGACCAGGTTTTTCTATGCCGACTACATATCGGTCAGCTTTGATCGGGTCCGGCATCACTGAAAATCCGCCGACAAGACAGTTGATGCCATAATCTTTCCCAAGGCGCGCCATGAGCAGAGCATACTCTTTGAGCGATGAAACTTTTTCTATATCGGCAATGGGCTTCGCAAGACCGCCTAACCCGGCTTTTTCTCTGCCCTTAATGTCAGCGATGCAGGCGCGCAGGCCAGCTATCCTTGCTTCATCGTCGGATGACTTGTATTTCGAACGGTTTTTGACGCACTCTTTTGTGATGGCCGAAAGCCTGTCAATATTTCTGTTTCCCACTATCGAGAATGCGCCGTAGTCCGGATCTGTCGCCGGTATCTTGTGTGTCCTGAACCATTTGTAATTCACGTGCAGATAGAAATCGTCCTGCGCAGCCGGAGCTTTGCTCATGCCGTCGCCGTTTATGTGCACGTGAAAATCTTTAAGCGATGCTGTTTTTGTATCTGCCGCCATTGCAGAACACGCGGCCGCGAGTACCATGGCCGCTGCTGTGCATAAAATAATCTTGCTGAATCTCAATCGTATTCCTCCCTAAAAATAGCTCTCCTGTTTTCAGTTACCAAGTCAGATTTTAACGGCGCGCTGAATTTTTACAACAGCGCAAAGGCGCACCGGATGCATATTATTTGCCGCTGTGCGTAAAAAAAAGACCAGACATAGTCCGGTCTTTTTGCTTATCTGTAAAAGCTAGAACCTAAAGCTCATGCGCCCGTTGCCGCGTCCGCCTGAATCTTCACGGACTTCGAAAATGTATCCTTTGTCGCGGTCCCATGCATATTTGCCGTTAGATGCCATACCGCCGAAACCATCTATGTATTCCATCCCGCGGTTGTCAGCCGTTGTGCGCGAGACATATCCTTTGAACACGGGGAGCAGAGGCAATGCACCGCGCACGCGTTTGCTCGACCAGTCGCCGGGAAGTCCTGTCTGTGCGATGACCTTGTCTATGACTTCGCGCATGCCCTCTGGTATCTGATCTATGAACGCAACTTTCCCGCTGCCTGAGTCGCCGAATTTTTCAAGAAGAAGCGCTGCGCCCCAGATGCCATCCTGAGTTTTGGAGAGTTCAGATACTGCCACAAAAAACGCGTCCATCGCAGCAAGCTGCCTCGGCTGGTAAGGCGATTCGGGGAACATTCCGCTGACTTCCTGCCACTTGCCGGGATCCCCGTTAGGGAACATCATGTCGATAAGCGTAACAGCCGTAGCAGCGCGTGACGCTGAATCACCGCGCCACAGAGAATTCCACAGCTGATATTCGCCGCCCTGCACCGACGCTGCGCGCGTCTGAGCGAGGACCGTCGCACCGTGTTCTTTTATCTTCGTCCTGTTTGCCATGTCATTTACCACGCTGTTCCAGTCGGAAGCAAAAGCAGGGGCCGAGGCCGCAAATACAGCTGCTACAAGAAACGCAATTATTATTTTTTTCATGAAGTTCACCTCTTTCAGAAAGATATCAGCCTTACACGCAAAATGACTTGATTATTTTCCGTTTACTGTGATTTCTCTTTCCCATTTGCCGCCAGACCAGCTCTTAAACTTAGCACCGTCAGGCATTATCTTCCACAGCTTTGCGGCCGTGCCTTCTTTTCCGTAGATGTTGATCCTGAAAGTTTCACCTATGTTGAAAGGAACGAAGTATGCATACTTGCCTTTGAATATCCTCTGTCTGTCGCCTGCAGGCCCTGTGCTGTCAGCCGCTGTCCAGCGCGTTTTGCCGTCATCACCGTAAGCGGAAAATTTGTCGATGCCTTCGTAAGGAACGACAGCAACGCCGCCCTTCCTGAATCCGCTTACGAATCCGGCGAGAAACTTTGTCTGCTGTTCTGCGCTGTCCATGCCGTTTATGAATTTCGAAGAGACCATGCCGAGATAGACGTACGGGTCAAGCGAGTTCGATTCGCGGGCCGATTCCAATCCGGCTGCTGCCGCCGCCGCGCTCTCTTTGCCTTCTGCGAGGAGCTTGGCAATGCGCTCCCTTAGATTGACTAACGTCAGCTCATCGGCTTTGCCGTACATAGTAAAGAGATGCTCATAAACTTCAGGCAGCTTTGGCTCCTGCTGGACAGTCTGCTCATGCGACACTGGCTGCTGATCAAGGCTTGCGGCAAACGCCGGAAGCGCGGCTGCAGTCACGACGCAGGCCGCGCATATCATAAAGACAAGATGTTTTTTGAAACTTTTCATTCTATCGCTCCTCTTTTTTCTTGCGAATATATAAAATTATTTTACAGCTTTTGAGCTGTCAAATGCCAGAAAAAGCACGGGGATAAAGCAGAAAAGCGGCGTTATTATCGCCCAGACCCAGAAATTCTTGCCGAGGCGTTCCGCTATTTTTCCCCAGATAAAGCACGTCGTCAGCACGAGCACGAGCATCGCCAGGTTGGCCACAGGCTCATTTATCATGTTGAAACTCGCCGTTTTGACAAGCCACGCCACAAAGCAGGGCGCAATGATGCCGAGCGACAGCCAGCGCGAAACAGCCGCGCAGTCGCAGAGCAGGAAAATGCGGTAAAACGGGATTAGAAAACTCCAGAATGAGCCAACGTTGAATTTATTTCCGACGCGTGAATAGACAAAAGCAGTCAGAAGATAGTAACCGAAGAAATAGATCACGAGCGTGAACATTGCAATTCCGCTTAAGAACCAAAGCATGTTATTTTGCCCTCTTTTCAAGCTCGGAAATGGTCTCGCCGAGCTGTTTTATTTCAACACCATACCTTGCCCAGTCGCCTTCACGCTGAGCTTTCTGTGCAGAATCATACAGTGACTGAGCCTTCTTTGCAAGCGCAGCAACGCCTGTCTCCTGCGCAGCCGGAGCCTGTGTTCCGGCCTTCGCGCCGGGCTGGTTAACTGTGACGGTCTCAGTTCCGATGCCTTCAATGTCCTTCTGCCCCATGAGCTTGCCGAGCGCCTCTCCGAAAGTACTGCCCCATTCCACGTTGCCGCCAGTCGAAACGATGACGCGCTTGAGCTCAGGCAGCTCGCCTTTTTCAGCGCGCAGGTAAAGCGGCTGTACATAGAGCAGGGATTTCCCGACAGGTATGACTAGCAGGTTGCCGCGTATGACGTCGGAGCCGCGCTGGCTCCATAGCGACAGCTGCGCCGAAATCTCTGTGTTCTGGTCGATGAGCGCCTCTATCTGCGTAGGTCCGTAGATCATCTTCTGTTTCGGGAACTGATAGACCAACAGATCGCCATAGTTCTCAGGATCGCAGCGTCCCGCCATCCAGCCTATGAGGTTGCTCCTTCCAAGCGGCATGTAGGGCACGATTATCGCAAACTCCGGCGACTTCTGTCCCCACAGTTTCATAGTAACGTAATTCGGGCGTATCATCTGCTCGCTTCCGCTCGGCGTTATCTCCCAGACGTCTTCGCGGTTATAATAGGTGTTCGTGTCCGTCATGTGGAACGTGCGGTAAACGTCAGCCTGCACCTCGAAGAAATCTTCAGGATAGCGCATGTGCTTCCAGAGCCCTTTTGGTATGTCACTGCCGTTTTTGAAAAGTTTCGGAAATATTTTGCGCCATGTCTGAACGAGCGGATCTTTATCGTCAACGATGTAGAACGACATTTTTCCGTTATAGGCATCGACTGTAGCCTTGACGCTGTTGCGTATGTAATTGACGCCGTTGAAATACGCAAGCGTAGCGTCGGCAGTAGAAACGGGCCTTGAGTAAGGATAGCGCGATGACCAGCTGAAGCAGTCCTGCACCCATACTATCCTTCCGCCGTATATGACCGGATATGTGTCGCTGTCGTAGATAAGGAACGGAGCTATCTCCGCAAGAGCGTCGCGCACATTTCTGTTAAAGAGTACGCGGCTCTCGGGTTTCAGCGCGCCTGTGAAAAGTATCTCCGTGTCACGGAAGCGCAGAGCGAAGAGCAGCCTCTGCCACATGGAGCCTATCTTTACTCCGCCGTTGCTGCTGTAAGTGCTGTGCACGTTCGCAGCTCCCATCGGATAATCGAATTCCTTGACATCGGTGTTTGCCAGAATATATCCGTCTTCTTTTGAGCCGAAATATATCTCGGGCCGCGTGAGCGGAATATTGACGCTTGAGTTCACAGGCAGGTCCTTCATGAAGAACAGCGGCAGACCTCCAGGCGCGACTTCGTTGACAGGGTTCATGACCACGCCGTAGCCGTGTGTAAATTCAAGATGTGTGTTGACCCACGTCGGATTCTGGAAGTGCGATAGGTCAAGCTCGCGCACGGCGAGCATTATCTGCCTGTTCTTTCCGCTTATATCGTAGCGGTCTATATAAATATCGTTGAAATCATAGTATGTGCGTATAGCCTGCAGCTGTCTGTAGGTGCGCAGCAGCGGCTCGTAATCCCAGAGTCGGATGTTCTGTATAGTCTCTTTGTCGGCTTTGAGTTCGTCCGCCGTGACCTCTGAATTAGGCGTAACGGCAACGGTCTGCACATGGTCGAGACCAAACGCTTTGCGCGTGCATTCAAGGCTGTACGAAAGATAATTTTTCTCCATCTCGTACTCATTCGGCTTTACGCGGTACTGCTGGATAAGTCCTGGAACGATGCCGCGGGCGATGAAACCCACCGCGAGAAGCACAGCGATTATGACGGCCGATGTCTTCCACATCGGCCTGAAAATATTTACTACAAGCATCGCCGCAGCAAGCAGAGCAGCGGCGGTCAGTATCGAAAGAGCGGGAAGTATTACGTGTATGTCCGTATAGCCTGCGCCGTAGACGACGCCCGTCGGCGAGAAGAGCAGGTCGTAGCGTGAAAGCCAGTACCCAGCGCCCCACAGCGCAAGGAACGCCGCGCCGAGCAGCGCAATGTGCAGCTGGGTCCTGCACGGGACCTCAGGCAGCCTGCCGCTGAACGTGACGGTGCGCGTTGCGATGTAGATGAGCGCTGAGCCCACAAGAGACACCATGATAACGCCCTGCAGCCATTGCTGCAGGAACACTATGAACGGCAGCCTGAAGATATAGAAGCTCATGTCGAGGCCGAAAATCGGATCGGCCGTTCCAAACGATGTCGGATATAAAAATTTGAGGAACGTTCCCCAGTATCCCGCAGAACCCAGGGCATTGATGAACGCCATTACAAACGCCGCTATGATGAGCGAACGTTTTGACAGCTTCGCTATCGGTGTGCCCTTCAGCGCTTCGCTCAGCTCGCCGCTGCTGTACTTATATGCGTATTTCCAGTTAGCAAGATAGATGATGAAAGCTGGGACAAGAGCCGCAAGGAAGAGCTCCCACTTAGCGATGATGCGCCGCCAAAAGACCGTGATGAACCCCTGCGAGCTGAACCATTCCATGTCGGTCAGAAATTTAGCACCCCACGGAAGTATCACTGTTATGAGCAGAAACAGGACTATGAGTGTGACCCATAGTTTCGTAAGTTTGGGAAGTTTTATCTGCGGGCGCGCCGGACGTTCATCCTGCCAGCTCTCTTCGTTGTCACCTGAGCCTTCGGTCCACTCGCTCTGGCCTGTGCCGCTGAGTTTCTCAAAAATGTCGCGTATATCCATCTTCATCGCTCCTATCGAAGCTATATATAGCATGATTTTTGATGAAATTTTCTCGGATGTCCAGAGCAAAAAGTGAAACAGGTTATGAAACAGGGCACGGATAAAAATTTCTGCACTGCACATAAAAAGACAGGCTGATGTTTATTTGAGCATATCGCCGAATATCTCTTCCATTTTTTTGCTGAACGCCGTTCCTGAAAAGAGATCGTCGTACACTTTTCTCGTTGCCTGCTTTATCGACATGACCTTTTCTGCGCTGACAGACGTTATGAATTTAGCAGCCTGCGGAATGCTTTTCTGTCTTATGTTGAGCCCTATGCCGTGTTCTTTGACAAGGTCCCATGTATCGCCCTTTATCGTATTTATCACAGGAAGGCCGGCTTCAAAGTAATCTATGGATTTCATAGTAAGGCCGACACAGACGCTCTCCTTCATCACATTGAGGCCGAAGCTGCAGAGGTCGAATATCTGTTTCTTGCGCGCGTCGTCGAAAATTTTTCCGTGGAACTCTACGCATGCGCCTGAGCTTTCGGCTGCGCCCAGCAGATCGCGTTTGGCTTCGCCGTCGCCAATGACGTGCAGCACAACGGGCTTCAGTGCTGTGAACGACATTATGAGCGATGATATCATCTGTATGTCGATGAGGCTGTTTATAGAGCCAAGGTAACAGAGGTGAAGCCTGCCGTCGTCTGACGGAGGTACTATATCGCGCTCCGTGTCATTGCCTGCCAGGTATAGCACGGCAGAGTTTTTGCCGGCGAGAGCTTTGCCGAGCACGTCTCTGTACATATTGCACTCAGTTATCACTATGTCTGCCGCTTTTATAGCGTTGTCACGCATCCCGCGCCACAGAGTGAAAGGGAATCCCTTCTTTTCTCCGCACGACGGGAGCGTCTCGGGCCAGAGGTCAACAATGTCGATGCAGAGCTTCGTCTGCGGATATTTCTTTTTGTATCTGCGTGCACATTTAGCAAGAGAATTCGACGGCACCAGAACATAGAGCAGTTCAGGCTGATCTTTTTCGATTAGCCTGAACGCCTCCTTAGCCATGAAGTGGTGCGACATTGCGCGCTTTATGGAAATATTTTTGTAGTACGGTATCGTCTTTACGAGCACACGGCCATCGCCGCCGTCGGTGCGTTTTACCTTTTCAAAGTGACGAAATTCTGATTCATACACCGTCACGCTGCAGCCCTTCGACGCGAACCACCGGCGCAGCATCTCTATCCTGCGTCCGTATGTATCAAAGCAGCTGACTATCGCGACCTTCAACTATTCGCTCCGCGCTATTGCAGTGATGCCATTTTTTCGAGTATCTGAGCCGTCTCTCCGAGTGCCGAAGAATCTATCTCGTCGATATCTTTATTAACTCTGCTCATGTCGTCAAGGCGCGACTTCGCGGCCTTTAGGTCGTCAAGCACTCCGGCACCTTCGTAGCCTTCTTCAAGCGTCTTTATCTCTTTCTCGTCGTCGAGTCGGTCAGTGAGATATCCGAACATGAACGTAGGCGCGCTCAGGACGGCGATGCGCGCATCGTTAGCGCACCACGGCTCCGCAAGATACGTTGCGTAGCTGACGGCATCTTCTGTCTCTTCGTCGATATCTTCGTCTTTCTCCGGCATGTCCCAGATGTTTAGGATATAGAACGGGACATCGGGCGCAAGCGAGAACGCGTAGTTCATTGCGTCACGGATAAGGCCCTCGTCGGCTTTCGTCTCTATCATAGCTATAACGCGCGCATGTTCCCCGGCAACAGATTCGTGCATGTCAGTTTCAAGCGCATCGAGTATCTCGGTGTACATCTGAAGGTCGAGCATGCAGCGGTAAAGCAGCGTCCTGTTCGGGAAATATTCCTCGTCGTCAAAATCTGCAAACTCACGCGCTACCTCGAGCGCCTCGTCACGTTCGCCTTTAGCCAGCAGCGAGTAGCCCAGGTTCATCATAACGGCACAGTATGTCTGAGCATCGCGGTCGTTCTCTATATTCGCAGGCTCTTCTTTGGCCTCGACTATGGCGCGTATCGAGTCCAGAGCCTCACGCAGCATGCCGAGGTTATCAAGCGATTCGTCGTAATCCATTGCCTGCCATACCGCGAGTTTTCCGTAAGGGCTGTTGGGATCGGCTTCGAGCAGCTGTTCTCCGACCTCCTGCAGTTCTTCGTCCGTCTCTGCGTCGTCGAGTTTCTCAAGCAGTTGTTCAATGTCCATAGTCCGCGCCTCCTGTTTTTTCTTTTTATTCGTGCGAAACGGCAAGTACAGCAACGCCGTTTCTGTGCATCCTGAGCATGAAGCGGTAATTCTGCAGCTTTACGCTGCGCTGCGCTCCGTCAAGCATCTGCCCGTCGGCGCCAAGTCCGTTCAGTATCTCTTTTGTCTGGCTGTAATTCAGGCCGTCATCGAGCGCCGATATGGTCTGGATACAGGCGTCTGCAAAAACTGTGCGGCTGTTGGCGTTTACTCCGCCGGCATCGCTCGTCAGATAGATGACCGCAGCGCTTTTCATATCTTCGCCTTTTTCCGCATCGTTCATCATCAGCATGACATCGCTGTTATAGATGATGACCGCTCCGCTTTTTGTCGGCTGCATCTTTTCCTTTATGACCTTTTTGGGGAAGCCGCAGTGTACTCTTGAGAACGCTTCTCCAAGCTGTTTCACAAAGTCCTCGCGCGTTATGTCCATGTCTTTCCCGGCGCAGAGACCCTGCGAAACAGCCGCCACGACAAGCATGGCTGCAAGCACAGCAGTAAATATCTTCTTCAATTAAATCACCAGGTCCGTATATTGTCGGTGCAATCTGCATTATATCTCAATTTCGCACAACAAACGCGATTTTAGCACATTGCAGCGATATAGGCGTTTATTTATCGCATTTTTTGTAAAAATGCGATAAGATTGAACGCTGTGAACAGGAGGAGTCAAAATTTGACCAATTTAAACAGAAAATGGAAAAGCATCATTATATATACGGCGGCTGTGTGCCTGCTCATATGCAGTGCGGCATTCGCAGCGACAGATGAACGCCCTGTAAAAATAGTCTCGGGCGACGGCGCTCAGCTCGGCTCCGGAGCCGGCCTTTATATCAACGGCGACCTCTGGGTCTCGGCTGACGTCATGGCTGCAGCCGGCGTGCAGCTTTCAAGCGCTCAGAACGTCAAAGGTTTTACGATAAACGTCACAGATCCAGCCGAAACACTCGGCATCAGCGCGCTCAGCGAGCTTGCCGGTAATTCGCTCCCGCTTTATTTCCCAGCGCATGTTGAGAAGGGCGCAAAGTATTTTAACGTGACAGGCATGGAAGCTATAACAGGGCTCGCGATAGAAGACAAGGGCGGTCAGGTCTGCCTGCGCCAGCGTGAGCAGGACGAGCCTCTGCCATCCAGAGTGCCTGCGCCTGGACCGATCAGCGGCAGGATCTCACTCACATGGGAATACGTTTCGCACATCAGCCCTAATATAGCATCAGAGCCGCGTATCGACGGGCTGGACATACTTTCGCCGACATGGTTCAACCTCATGGATGCTGAAGGCGACGTAGCCAACAGGGCATCGGCATCTTATGTGAACGCAGCGCACAGCAAAGGCTACAGCGTATGGGCGCTCGTATCGAACAGCTTCAGCTCAAAGCTTTCGTCGGAATTCTTCAAAAACCAGCGCGGCATGGACCTTTTCATCGCGCGGCTGCTTGCTTACGCTAAGCTTTACGGCTTTGACGGCATCAACATAGACTTTGAAGCTATGAGCGCGAACGACAGGGACAACTTCACAGCCCTTATGGAAAAGATGAGCCCGTACCTCAGCGCACAGAGGCTGGCCTTTTCCATAGACGTGCACAGACCGGCTAATACAAACTCTTCGCGCAGCCACGACCGGGCCGCGCTTGCGCAGTGCGCCGATTACATCATGGTCATGACATACGACCAACACTGGCGTACCAGCCCTGTCGCCGGTTCCGTAGCGTCGCTTGCATGGGTCCGCGATTCGCTGAAGAAGACGCTCGACGAAGGAGTACCGTCAAAGAAACTTATGCTCGGCGTTCCTTTTTACATGAGACTCTGGGAAGAGACTCCCGTGCCAGGGGGAAAACCCAAGGTCAAATCAACGACGCTAACTATGGCAAAAGCAGACGAGCTTTTGGCTTCAAAAGGCATCACACCGATGTGGCTCGAAGACCACGCGCAGAATTATTTTGAGTACAGAGAAAACGGCAAGACTTACAAAGTCTGGATGGAAGACCCTGCGTCAATAGGGCAGAAGCTTAAGCTCGTCGACGAGTTTTCTTTAGCCGGAATGGCAGCATGGCGGCGCGGGCAGGAAAAGCCGGAAGTCTGGCCTACAGTCAAAAGGTCGCTTAAAAGATAATCTGCTGTACAGAATTCAGCACAGCAAATCAGCGCGGCATTGCCGCGCTGATTTTTTTATTTTGCGTGTCGTACTGAAAAAATAATTGACGCTGATGCGCTATAATATTCACAGAAAGTTCTCTTTCATTCCCAAGGGGGGCTGCTTATGACGCTGAGAAAAAAGACACTGATAACTCTTGTAGTATTGATAGTGGTCTTTCTGCTGCTGCTCGACGCAGTGTTCAGCGGCATTCTCATTCACAGCGCAGTGCGTACCGACACAGAACGGATGCAGGAGAAGCTTTCACAGGTCGCAGTCGCGCTCACAGGCGAGAGCAGAACTCTTTCCGCAATCGCAGGCAACTGGGCCTTCTCTGATTACGCCTGGAACTACATGCACGGCACCAATCCAAATTACGAAAGCAGCACGCTCAACAGGAACATCCTCACTAAGATAGGTGTCTCTTCGATGATCTTCATCGCAAACGACCATTCGATACGCCTCTTCAAAGATTACAGCGCGCCCGAAGATCCGTCATCGCCGGAGAGCGAATTCAAAGCTATATTCGGCGATGCGCGCAACAAGAATCTCTTCCGCGACGCTGGCAGAGAAGGCATAAACGGCATCGTGGTCAAGAACAATGAGCCCGTATTCTTCTCTATAAAACCTATCCTGACATCAAAAATGGCTGGCCCCTCAGCCGGCTATCTCATAGTCACACGCACAGTCAGCCCACAGCTAATCAGCGATATTTCAAAGAAGCTTGATTTCGATTTTGCGATAGCGGCCGCAACAGCGGAAGACAGGAAGAACAGCGCGAAACTTAAAACAGTTGAAGTGACGCCCGAGAAAATCGAGGACAGCCTCTCCGGGCGCAGGCTCATGCGCGACGACAGAAAAGATCCTGCGCTCTGGATCACGGCCACTTCGCCGAAGCAGGATATCCCAGCGCAGGAGCTCCAGCTACAAAAGCTCTTTGCTATTTTTGCCATCATTGCATTGATACTCTGCGTCATATTCGACAAGCTCTTCAGCAAAAATTTCTCAAAACGCATGGCACGTCTGCAAAAGGAAAGCGAAGACCTGCGCGATGGCCTCGCGCAGCGCGACAGCATCACAGTCGATAAGAAAAACGATGAGATAACAAAGCTTCAGCGCATTCTGAATGACACAGTGACTTACCGCACTTACCGTCAGGCTAACGATGCGAAAGCCGAAAACGTGACGATCCGTGTCTATAAGGAATTCGCCGAAACCGGCACAAAGCTCTGCTTCTCCACGCTCGAAGAGATCGCGGCCACGTTCTCACCGGGCAACGAACATTTCAGAAAAGCGCTTCCGCGTGTAGCCGACATGACGGAGCGTTTCTGTGTAAAGCTCGGCCTTGACAAAGAGGATGCTTTCTACGCACGGCTCGGGGCGTTTTACAGCCGCATTGGGCTGCTTGGCATACCGTTCGCCATCAGGAACAACGACCCCAGATCGCTTCCGTGGGAAGAGCAGCGCGAATACCGCAAGTACCCGCTCATTTCGCGCGACTATCTTGAATCAGTCAGCGTGATGCGCCCTGCTATAGCAGTCCCGTTCTGCTGGAACGAAAACTGGGACGGATCAGGCTTCCCGAACAGCGCAAGCGGCACAGCCATACCGATAACGGCAAGGGCTTTTGCCATAGCGGACGAGTGGAACGAGCTGACACGTACATGGCCCGGGCGCGTAATGCCGTCGGACAGCGAAGTTGAGACGCACCTGCGCTCGCTTGCAGGCACAAGGTTCGACCCGAGGCTGGTCGAAAACTTTATCGCCATGCTAAAAGAAGATAAAGAGAGCAAAAAGCAATAAACTTCATGCTCATCAATAAAAAGGACCGGCGGTATTCGCGATGCAGTCGGTCCTTTTTTATTTGTTAAAACAACGCTGACAATGCACATTTAAAGTCAAAGCTCTGCTGCAGCAAACATCAGACCGCATATCTGATTACTTTTACTGTGCATGCAGAATTACGAGACATAACAGTGTTTTGACGCGGCTGATGGGACTTCAAAGCACAGTGGAATCTAAGTGCAGGCAGCTGGAATGGATAAATGGTTTTAACAAATAGGCGCATCCATGTGAGTGAGCATGCGGAGGGTTTATTTTCTTTTCATCATTCCATGCTTAAAAATATACGTGAAAACAGAGTAAATAAAAACATTTTTCATAAATAGTTATGCAAAGACGTTTACAAAAACAGCAGATAAATGCAGAGCACAAAAAATGAGCCGGCTTAAGCCGGCTCATTTTTATCATCGGTATAACTTCAGACTAACGGGTCTTGTAGCCGATGTATGTCTTAAGTTTGTGGGTAAGCTTTGTGCACTGGTTGAGGAGCTCGCCAGGTTTTGTGCCGTTTTCGAGCATTGCATACCACTTCTCAGCCTTTGAGCTGAAGACTGCGGTGCCTTTGCCAAGGAGGTGTGTCTCAGTTTTGGCCCAGAGATGTGCTCCGTTGTTCTCTTCGCGTCCCTGGAGGACATAGCGGGTATCACCCATTGCCTGTGCCTTCGGGAGGTCGATTCCGTGCTTGTTCTGCCAGACAGCGATTGCTGCGCAGAGTCCGGCGTCGTCTTTACGCTGCCTGTTGAGGCAGAGACCTACTGCTGTGTCTTTGAACTCTGTGACGAAGTTGAAGTCGCCCTGTGAGTCGAAGCAGGTGAGTATAGGACCGCGGCCTTTGTACTTAGGAGCGATGCACTTTACGATTGTCGTTGATTTGCCTACGCCCTGTGTCTGATCGTGGAGTGCGTAGTCATATTCGTTGAGCATCTTGCCGTTCTTGTCGAACTTGTTGGTCATAGCAACTATGCCGTCAACACCTTTGAGTCCAAATGCTGCAGGGGCTGCTTTGATGACGTCAAGGTGTGATGCTGAGCAGATCCACATGTCGATTCCGTCAGCGTCAAGGGCTGCGATGAGTTCTTTGAGTTCAGGTGAAACTGTGATGCACTGGTTGAATCCGATCGTAAGCTGTCCAGCTTTGCTGGAATAGTTTGCCGGGCTGGTCCATTTGCATTTTTTCCATGCGAACGGATAGGTCTTGCCGAGTTTGTCATAGAATGTATGTGATTCATAGGCAAGCTGCTGGATCTCTTTTGAGGTCATGCCTGTAAACCAGTAGGTGATCCAAGGATAGGAAACGTCAACGCTGTAGGTGTCGCCGATGGCATCATAGAGCCAGCGCGCCTTCGTTGCGAATTCTTTCCAGTCAGCTGTCTGCAGCCATTCTTCTTTGTATTTAGCTTTTGACGCATCGGCTGCTACCCAGCCTTTTGCGTAGAGTTTCGCGTAAGCTGCTGCTGCATCGGCTGCTACTTCGGCAACTGTTTTGTTGTCATAGTCTTCGCCGCAGCTCTTGTTGACATCAGGAACGCCGGTGATGAGGACTTTGTACATCATATCAGGCGTGATTGCAAAACGGAGGTTCTCAAGCTGATAGATGGCAAGCTGCTCTTCAACGTCGAGGATGGAGATCGTGTTGTCATAGTCAAATACTGCGTAGGGTCTTGGGTTCTCTGTGTGTTTCGCTCCGCCTGTGCCATACATGTCAAGCATCTGGTTGAGTACGAGCTTTGTGTTCGGTTCCCAGTTGGGGCTCTGGAGATGGACAGGAGCTGCAAATGCTGCGCAAGCCAAGACAACAACCGCCAGCATTGCAAGGACGGAGATTCTTGCATACTTCTTGTACATAAAAGATGACGCCTCCTTGAGAAATTTGAATGCTTTAATACACCAAGCGATGTATTTTATGAACCTATTTTACCATCATTTTGATTTTTTGACACAACTAATTTAAAAATGTTTAAAAGAATAAAAAAGCGGGAGAGGCTAGCCTCTCCCGCTTTTTTTAGATAAAGTTAAGCTTTGATCTTACCTTGATTTGTAACCGTTGAACATCTTGGCATTGCCCTTGAATTTCGTGTAGTTATTGATAAGGTCTGCAGGTTTCATACCGCCGTCAAGCATTGCAAGCCACTTCTCGCCCTTCGGGCTGAGAACGCCTTCTTTTTTCTTAAGGAGCAATGTTGCGTTCTTCGGCCAAAGCTGTCCGATATTTTCGTTGCGTCCCTGGAGCACGTAACGTGTATCGCCCATTGAGAGTGCCTTGGCAAGGTCGATATTGTTCTTGTCCTGCCAGAGTGCGATTGCCGCGCAGAGCGCTGCGTCGTCTTTGCGCTGTCTGTTGAGGCAGAGGCCTACGGCCATATCTTTGAATTCTGTTACGAAGTTGAAGTCGCCCTGTGAGTCAAATACGCCGAGGATAGGTCCGCGGCCGGCATATTTCGGACGGATGATCTTTTCGATCGTTGTTGATTTGCCTATGCCCTGTGTCTGATCGTGGAATGCATAGTCATATTCGTTGGTCATCTTGCCGTCTTTGATGATGTTGGTCATAGCGACGATACCGTCGACGCCTTTAAGTCCGAATACGATTGGAACGGCTTTGATAACGTCGAGATAGGAAGCTGAGTTGATCCACATATCGATTCCGTCGGCATCGAGAGCTGCGATGAGTTCTTTAAGTTCCGGTGATATCGTGATGCCCTGGTTGAAGCCGATGGAGACCTGGCCGCCCTGGTTTCCTGGATAGTTCGCCGGGCTCGTCCATTTTCTCTTTGACCATGCGATTGGATACTTGGCGACGAGCGTGCTGTAGAAGGAGTGTGATTCTGCAGCAAGTTCCTGGATCTGTGCCGGTGTCATGCCTGCGAACCAGTAGGTGATCCAAGGATATGCGACTCTTGAATCGAAGTTATCGTCGATGGCATCATAGAGCCAGCGGGCCTTTGTTGCGAATTCTTTCCAGTCGTCAGTAGCCATCCACTCGTCCATGTGTTTTTCCTGTGAACGGTCTGCCGCTACCCATCCATTTGCATAAAGTTTCGCGTAAGCGTTGGATGCGTCTCTGGCTATCTTTGCAACTGTTGTATGGTTGTAGTCTTCGCCGAGATCCTTATTTACATCAGGAACACCGGTGATGAGGACGTCATACATCTGCTCCGGCTTGACTGCGAAACGGAGATGCTCAAGCTGGTAGATGGCGAGCTGCTCTTCAACGTCGAGGATGGATATCGAGTTGTCACAGTCGAACACAGCATAGGGTCTCGGGTTCTCGGTGTGCTTCGCTCCGCCTGTGCCATACAGGTCGAGCATATCATTGAGGACTGCTTTTGCGTGTGGTTCCCAGTTCGGGCTCTGGAGATGGACAGGCGCTGCGAATGCCGCGCATGTCAGTACTGCTACTGCGAGTAGTGCGAGGACAGAAATTCTTGCATACTTCTTGTACATAAAATGACGCCTCCTTTAGAATGATATTTCGGTATGAACAATACATCGGTGATGTATTTATGGGGATATTCTATCATCTATTTTGAATTTTTGATATATGTAAAATGAAATTTTTGCAAATAAAAAGCGGGAGAGGCTATGAGCCTCTCCCGCTGCTGTTACAAACTGTGAAAGTCAGATACTACCTTGTTTTGTAGCCCTTGAACTTGTCAGGTTTGCCTACAAACTTCGTGTTGTTGTTGATGAGATCTTTCGGTGACATGCCGCCGTCAAGCAGTGCAAGCCACTTCTCACCCTTTGCGCTCAGGACTCCTTCTTTCTTTGCGAGGAGCCATGTTGCGTTCTTGGCCCAGAGCTGGCCTACGTTCTCGTTGCGTCCCTGAAGCACGTAACGGGTGTCGCCCATTTCCTGGGCTTTCTTAAGGTCGATGTTGTTCTTATCCTGCCAGATTGCGATCGCTGCACAGAGTGCTGCGTCGTCTTTGCGCTGTCTGTTGAGGCAGAGACCTACTGCTGTGTCTTTGAATTCAGTGACGAAGTTGAAGTCGCCCTGTGAGTCAAACACAACGAGCACTGGACCGTGTCCTTTGTACTTCGGTGCGATGCACTTTACGATTGTCGTTGATTTGCCTATGCCCTGTGTCTGATCGTGGAGTGCATAGTCATATTTGTTCGTGATCTTGCCTTTTTCTACGATGTTTGTCATAGCGACGATGCCGTCAACGCCCTTAAGTCCGAATACGCCTGGGACTGCTTTGATGACATCGAGGTAAGAAGCTGAGTTGATCCACATATCGATACCGTCTGCATCAAGGGCTGCGATGAGTTCTTTGATTTCAGGCGAGATCGTGATGCCCTGGTTGAAACCGATGGTGACCTGTCCGGCTTCGCTTCCAGGATAGTTCGCAGGGCTCGTCCATTTCATCTTTTTCCATGCTGCAGGATATTTGGCAACAAGGCTGCTGTAGAACTTGTGTGACTCTGCTCCAAGTGTCTGGCACTGTGCCGGTGTCATGCCTGCGAACCAGTAGGTGATCCAAGGATAAGATACTGTTGAGTCGAAGTTGTCATCGATGGCATCATAGAGCCAGCGTGCCTTTGTTGCAAATTCTTTCCAGTCGTCAGTGGCCATCCATTCGCTCATGTGTTTCTCCTGTGAGCGGTCAACCTTTACCCAGCCTTTAGCATAAAGTTTTGCATATGCTGCTGCTGCGTCTTTGGCTGCTTTGGCAACTGTTGTGTGGTTGTAGTCTTCGCCGAGATCCTTATTGATGTCGGGAACACCGGTGATGAGAACGTTGTACATCTGATCCGGCTTGATGGCGAAACGGAGGTGCTCAAGCTGATAGATGGCAAGCTGCTCTTCAACGTCGAGGATGGTGATCGAGTTGTCGCAGTCAAACACTGCGTACGGATGCGGATTCTCTGTGTGCTTCGCTCCGCCGTAACCATACATCTCAAGCATCTGGTTGATGACTGACTTGGCGTGCGGTTCCCAGTTCGGACTCTGAAGGAGAACGAGCTTCTTCGGTGCCTTGACTACCTTTACTGCCTTGTAGCTCTTCTTGACTACCTTTACTGCCTTGTAGCTCTTCTTGACTCTCTTCACTTTTGCCTTTGGTGCTGCAAAAGCCGCACATGAGAGTACCATTACTGCAACCAGTGCGATGGTAATGACTCTTGCGTACTTCTTGAACATAAAAGATGACGCCCCCTTGATTTTTTTGAAAATACATCAGAAGGATGTATTTCGATGTATCGAGTGAAACTATTCTACCACTCTTTTGTTTTTTTACACACATAAAAAAATCCGATGCTGTCGATAAATCATCTTATCCGGTCAAAAAAATAAAGAGGAGAAAAAATCTCTCCTCTTTTATATGTACATATCAAACTTGAGAAAAACTACCTTGTTCTGTAGCCGATGTATTTCTTGAGCTTTCCTGTTAGTTCCATGCAGCTGTTGATAAGCGTGCGTGGAGTCTTTTCACCGCTGTCGAGCATTGCAAGCCACTTCTCTCCCTTTGAGCTCAGGAGTTCCGGCTTTGTTTTGCCAAGACGGAGGACTTCATTCTTCGGCCAGAGCTGACCTATATTCTCGTTGCGTCCCTGAAGCACGTAACGGGTATCGCCCATCTCCTGGGCTTTCTTGAGGTCGATGTTGTTCTTATCCTGCCAGAGTGCTACTGCAGCGCAGAGTCCTGCGTCGTCTTTGCGTGCTCTGTTGAGACAGAGGCCTACGGCCATATCTTTGAATTCTGTTACGAAGTTGAAGTCTCCCTGTGAGTCAAATACGCCGAGTATCGGGCCATGTCCTTTGTACTTAGGCATAAGGACCTGCACGATGGACTCTGATTTGCCGAGTCCCTGAGGCTGAGCATGGATATCAAAGTCATAGACATTGATGAACCTGCCGTTCTTCATCTTGTTTTCCATGCCGATTACACCGTCAACGCCTTTAAGTCCGAACGCTTTGACTGCCGGTATGATGATATTGCGGAACGAAGCTGAAACGACCCACATGTCCATTCCGTTAGCGTCGAGGTCAGCGATAAGTTCTTTGAGTTCCGGTGAAACTGTGATGCCCTGGTTGAACGTGATCTTTAGCTGTCCTGCCGCTGCGCCGGGATAATTTGCCGGGCTTTCCCATGTGCATTTCTTCCACTGTGTCGGGTCTTTCGCGACCAGGTTGCTGTAATACACGTGTGATTCATAAGCAAGCTGCTGGACTTCCTTCGGGGTCATGCCTGTGATAAGGTAGGTGATCCAGGGATAGGAAACGTCGACGCTGTATGTGTCACCTATAGCGTCATAGAGCCAGCGCACTTTCGTCGCGAATTCTTTCCAGTCGTCAGTGGCCATCCATTCCTTCATGTGCTTTTCCTGGGAATTGTCGATCTTTACCAAGCCTTTGGCATACAGTTTCGCATAAGCTGCCGCGGCGTCTTTGGCGCCGTTGGCTATTGTCTGATGGTTGTAGTCTTCACCGCAGTCTTTATTGATGTCAGGAACGCCTGTGATGAGAACTTCATACATCTGGCTCGGCTTGATGGCGAAACGGAGGTGTTCAAGCTGATAGATGAGCATCTGCTCGTAAACGTCGAGTATTGCAATGGAGTTGTCCCAGTCAAATGTAGCGTATGGACGGAGTTTAGGGTTGTAATTCGGGCTGTTCTTGCCGTACATGTCAAACATCTGGTTGAGGATTGCCTTCGCATGCGGTTCCCAGCCTGGGCTCTGGAGATACACTGTCTTTGAAACTGCCGGTTTTGCGCTCTGCTTTGCTTTCTTGACCTTCGGTGCCGCTACTGCCGCGCACGAAAGTACAAGGGCTGCCAGCAATGCAAGAGAAAGTACTTTTGCAAACTTCTTCATACAATGACGCCTCCTTAAGATTTGTTTTGAATATTTCTGAATATTGATGATAATTGTTATGAATGTATTTTAACATAAACAGGCATGCATAAATATCCGATTATTATTAATTTTTTGTCTGCCATAAAATCAACGGCATGCGGCATTCAGCACCATATTTTTCGCACAAAATACCTGTTTTACTTACTTTTATAGATGTATGTAAGCAAAAACATTGCATTTATTGTTTGCTGCGCACTACATCCTTGTTATTTTTTCAGCTGGGCTTTAGAATAAATTTTGAGACTGTCACCGCCGGCGGCACAGCACAAAATATAGGCCGCTGCCAGGAGGTATGAAATGAAAAAAATAACAAGGATATTATTTGCGGCGGCGCTTCTGCTGCTTGCGGCAGCACCGTGCGTATACGCCGAAGAAGCGATAACCAACTACCACCAGGACATCGTAATAAGCCGTGACAGCACGATCATCGTCACAGAGGAAATAACTGCAGATGTAGAGCACATCAACATCAACCGCGGCATTATCCGCAAATTTCCGCTCACCCGTAAAGATAAAAACGGCAACGAGGTCTCTGTAGGCTTCAAACTGCTCAAGGTCATGCTTGACGGTATGGACGCGAAATATCAGGCCGATGAGAACGGCGGCTATAATGTCATAAAAATCGGCGACAAGGACACTATCCTGCCGCGCGGCTCTCATACGTTCACGATAGTTTTTGCAGTAACGGGTGAGGTCGGTTTCTTTGACGACCACGATGAGCTCTACTGGAACGTCACAGGCAACGAATGGGATTTCCCCATCCAGAAGGCCTCATGCAGCGTTTCCCTGCCAGGCAAAGGATCCGGCGAAGGATTCACAGACGTTACATGGTTTACAGGAGCCTACGGAGAACGCGGCAGTAAAAAAGGCGCGAAACTCACAGAGCGCAAAGATGTAATAACCACAGCCACATTGCCTGCTAACAGTGGTCTTACAGTTGTATACGCGTGGCCCAAAGGGCTTGTTACTCCTCCGCCGCTCCCTAAAAGGGACAATGACAAAGTGCATACGATAATAGGCGCAATCGTCTTTCTCCTCACTGGCGGATGGTTCGCTTTCGCATGGGAAAAATGGGGCAAGGACCCTGTTGTTACGGTAATTCCTGTTTTCGGTCCGCCAGACAACATTTCGCCCGCCGCCATGCAGTATCTGCGCGAGGACGATACTGACAGCAAAGCGCTTTCAGCAGATATCATCGACCTTGCAGTCAAAGGCGCTATTACTATAGAAGAGACACAGGGTGCAAAAGTTCTTTTCTTCAAAGGTGCGAAAAAATATATCCTTCACAAAAAAAATAACGCGCCTGCCTCGCTTACAAAAGACGAGCAGTCGGTCTTTGATGCGCTGTTTGCCGACAGCGTTGATACAGTCGAACTCAGCAAAGACAATTCCAGCTCGTTCATCACAGCATCAGACCGCATGGATGCGAAGTGCCGCAGCATTATCGGCACCATTTTCTCGCGCAACACAGACAAATGCCTCGTCGGCGCGCTGCTCTATGCCGCATGCACAGCCGCACTTTATCCGTGGAGCGGAGAGCTTCCGGTCAACATGTTTGCTGCAGCGATACTCGGTGTGCTGCTTATCCTTATCGCAATGCGCAGAAGGAAAGAACCGCGGAAAATAGTTACGGCCACGCTGATGTCCATTCTCTGCCTTGTGATACCGGTCATCCTCATTGCAGTATTTGCAGCTGTGGTCTTCGAGGAAGGTAATTCCCCGCTGCCTGTGATATTTTTCGGCGCTTCAACGCTGATCATAAACATCATGAGACCGCTGATGATCGCGCGCAGCGATAAGAGCGCCGAGCTGCTGGCTCAGACGGACGGTTTGAAAATGTACATGGAGACAGCGGAAAAAGACAGGCTCGAGATGCTCGACGCGCCTGACGAAACACCGCAGCTCTTCGAGCGCCTGCTGCCGTACGCACTCGTCCTTGGCGTTGCCAAGACGTGGGCCGACAGGTTCAGCAGTGTTCTTGATGTTGAAAAATATCAGCCAGACTGGTACAGCGGCTCTGCCGGGGACATGCTCTGGAATGCCTACTGGTTCAACGCGTTTACATCAGATTTCGGCAGTCAGATCGCTACTTCATCGGTCATCCAGTCTGTTGGAGACGGATTTGGCGGCGGCGACTGGTCGTCAGGTTTCGGCGGCGGCGGATTCTCCGGCGGCGGCGGTGGCGGCGGTGGCGGCTCCGGCTGGTAACGCACCTATATGGCTAAAATATCAAAAGAGACCAAACACTTTGGATGGCCCGCGATCATAATATCCGGTTATGGAGACGGCACGCTCTGGGTAGCAAACTTCGTCGGGCTCACAAGCTGCTGGGTCGAAGGCAGAGAGCGCGGGGATGTCGTCAAGCGAGCACCGTTGGTCCTCGCGGAATACATCAAAAGCTGCATTGAGGCACACTGGCCGATACCTGATCCGCCTTCTGCCAGTGAGCTCGAAGCCACAGGCCTCGGCGAAGTCATAACGGTCTGCTGTGAGATATGATTTTTGTGCTTAACGACGCGCCAAGATAATATCATTACATTTTTAGTTAACATTGTTACATTTTTACCTAAGTATTTTCACTTATCTGGCATAAAACGGACTTAAAACCTGTTGACAACTGAATTAACGTAACTTAAACTATGCTCGCTTACATTTTGGACATTAAGTCTAAAGGTTGATATATATTTTTTGTTTGCAAAAAAACAAAGGGGTGTGTTTTAAAAATGGACAGCGCACAGCTGCAAAATCTTCTTATGGAAAAAGCTCACACAATGCCCAACAAGGCTCGCCGCGTAGCGGAATATCTTCTTGCAAACATGCGTGAAGCATCGTTTCGTTCGATCGGAGACATTGCTGATGAACTTAAAGTTTCAAAAGCACAGCTGGTCAGAGTCGCCCAGATGCTTGGTTTCTCAGGTTATGCAGAACTCAAAGGCTGTCTGCAGAAAGCCGTTCTTGAGCAGATAAATCCCGCAGCGCTCCTCGCGCGCGCCGAAAGCTCTGACGACAAAGTTCCTGACAGTATATATCACGCCGAGCATGCCAACATAGACGACACGATGACACAGCTCACAGAGGCAGACACAGACAAATTCTGCGCGCTAGCTAAAAAGGCCAACAATATCTACTGCATCGGCTGGGGCATTTCATCGCTTGTAGCCGAGCTTCTCCAGCTCCGTCTCAGCGTCATGGGACAGAAGGCAGTTCTCGTACGCCGCAACAGTCTCTCGCTCTGGGAACAGGTCCGCTGCATCAAAAACGGTGACATCGTCATCGTATGCGAACTTCCCAGCTACGCTGTAGAAGTTTCAGAAGCTGTCGAGCTGGCTCACAAGAACGGGGCAAAGATAATCACGATAACCGACAGCGCCGCAGCGCCAGTCTGCCGCTTTGCCGACCTCTCATTCTTCGTCTCGGCTAACAGCCCTACGTTCGGCAGCAGCATCATCGGCCCGCTCTTCCTCACGCACGTGCTTACATCTGCCTTCGCAATAGCACTTGGCAATGAAGCGAAAAAAGCGTTTGAGGAACAGGCTAAATTCCTTCACGACGAAAGGATATTCCACCCGATTTTCGGGCTGAAATATTAGCTTTTCCATTTAACAAAAAACGGCCGCAGAAATGCGGCCGTTTTTTTATGTGCGTCACAAAAAAAGAGTGTGGCGCTGATTTTTTGCGTCACACTCTTTTTATAGTACACAGACATATCTTGTTTTACAGCTTTTTATTTCACGTTCCTGAACAGGTCGTTGAAGGCCTCAGCCATTGTCGGGTGCGTGTAGATGTTGTCGCGCAGCACAGTGTATGGGGTCTTGAGGTCTATCGCAAGCTTCACGATATTTATTATTTCGTGCGACTCCTCGCAGAAAAGGTGCGCACCAAGTATCGCGTCAGTCTTCGCGTCGATGACTACTTTGAGCATTCCTGTCGGGTTCTGTACGACGTGTGCTTTAGGTATCGCGGCGGCAGGCAGTCTGCCTATTTTGACAGCATAGCCCTTGTCGATGGCCTCTTTTTCAGTGAGCCCTACGCGAGAGAACGGCGGATCAAGGAACACGCTGTAAGGCACGGCGCCTCTGTTCAGAGTTGTCCTTGCACCCGGTTTCTCGTTCTGCACTTTTCTCTTCCACTGCACGTCCGCTTTATTAGCGCCGCCAAGCACAGCCGCCGATACGATACGGAAGTCGTCGAGCGAGATGTATGTGAACTGCAGGCCTCCTACGATGTCGCCCATCGCGTAGATGCCAGGCACTGAAGTTTCAAGGTGCTCGTCAGTTTTCACCGCGCCTCTTTCGGTAAGCTCAATACCGGCTTTTTCAGGAGCAAAGCTGACATTTGGTCTGCGCCCTGCAGCTACCAGTATGATGTCAGCATCTATCGTCTGTGTGCCGGCAGCGGTCTCGACCGTGAGCACGGCGTGGTCATTTTCGTCTGTAACTTTTTTTGTCACAGCAGAACGCAAAACTTTGATTCCTCTGTTATTGAGGCTCTTGAGGACTGCATCCGCGACCTCTGCGTCTTCTCTCGGCAGGAATATTTCTTCGTTCTGGATGACCGTGACCTGCGAGCCGAAGTTCGTATACATCGAGGCGAACTCCATTCCTATGTATCCGCCGCCGATGATGACGAACCTCTTCGGCAGAGTTTTCACTTCCATCATGCCTTCGCTGACTCTCATGTATTTGCTTTCCGCAAGCCCTGGGATAGGAGGAACGAACGGTCTTGCGCCGGTATTTAGGAAGAACTGCTCAGCTTCGATATCCTCAGAGCCGCCGTCTGCCAGCTCAACATGGACATGTTTCGCGTCCGTGAAAGCTCCTTTGCCCGTGAGCACCGTGATGTTGTCTTTGTCAGCCAGCATGTGGAAATTCTTGCCGCGAAGCATAGCTGTAAGCTTGCTCTTTTCTTCTACAGCTTTTTCGTAACGCGCAGCTTTTTCTTCAAACGTGCCGCCTGCCGCAGCGGAGAAATCTGCGCTGTGGACGAGAGATTTTGTAGGTATGCATGCCACGTTGATGCATGTGCCTCCGTACATCATCTCAGACTGCTCGACCATTACGACGCTTTTGCCTTCCGCCGCAAGGGCGACCGCCAGCGTTTTGCCGCCTTTGCCGAACCCTAAAATTACCGCATCAACTTTTTTCATTTTTTATCCTTTCTTATTTAACGACTTCATACGGCCAGTCCCTTATGCCGCCCATGTCGTATACGTTCTTATATCCCATCTTCACCAGCTTGGCAGAGGCGTCTGCCGCGCGGATGCCTGTACGGCAGTAAACAAGAAGCGTCGCATTCACGTTTGTGAGCTCTTTCGGCTTTTCAGTGCCGATTGTCTCGTTGGGAACATTTACCGCGTTTTTGATGTGACCGGCAGCGAACTCGTCCGGCCTGCGCACGTCAACTATCGTAACACCGCCCTTATCTATCATCTTCTTTGCCTCTTCCGCTTTGATTATTTTAAAATCAGCTGCGAAGGCTATCGAAGCTGCCACCGCCATTGCGGCTGTGAGCAAAGCTGCTGCAGATATGATACTTCTCTTTTTCATTTCAGTTCTCCCCTTGTAATTTTTTTTGTATCTTGACTGAACATGCATATTTAAATACTATTGCGGCAAATAGTCTGTTGATTTTTCAACAAGGAGTGATGTTTATGGATGAGTTTATCGACCTCTGTGCGGCAAGCCCGCTGTTTGACAAGATACCAAAGTCTGATTTGGTGGGCCTTTTGAACTGTCTTTCTGCAAAGAAAAAAAGGTACGAGAAAGGAACGATATTGTTCCAGACCGGCGACCGTGTCCTGCAGTTCGGCATCGTCCTTTCCGGCATCGTCCACACCGAATCCACTGATATTTTGGGCGAGCGCAGCATCATAAGCTATATGAACCCGGGGCAGTTTTTCTGCGACGCATACAGCAGCACAAAGGATAAGATATTGCTCGTCGATATCGTGGCACAGACGGACTGCACAGTGCTGCTTATAGAAACTCACAGGCTTCTCAACATCTGCGGAGCGTCGCTGAAATACCGCGACCAGCTCAGTGAAAACTTTATCAACATTCTCGCGCAGAAATTTGTCGACCTCGGCTGCAAAGTGATACACCTCTCCGGCCGTTCAACGCGCAGAAAACTGTTGTCTTACCTTTCGGAACAGTACCGCTTCGCCAACGGCAAGCCGTTTAGGATCTCGCTCACGCAGCAGGAGCTCGCAGATTACCTTTTTATTGAAAGGAGCGGTCTTTCCACAGAGCTGAACAGGCTGAAAAAAGAAGGCATGCTTACTTGCAAGGACGGTTTTTTCTCGCTCAAAGCTCCTGAAGCTGATTGATTTTTATTGTTTGTTGGTTTTTCAACAGACTGACCTTCCATATTTGATTACAGTGACACCGTGAATGAAACAAAAATCAAGCATGGAAGGAGCAAAACAACATGAACACAAGACAGCTGCACCCTGAAATGAAACAAAGAGGAAGCGCTGACGTCACTTATCTTGGGCGCGCAGTAGATGAAATGATATGGCGGTTCATGGAAGAGAACGGCATTCCAGGTCTCACGCTTGCGATAGTCCAGGCGCCTTATATCCCGCGCGTTGTAGGCTACGGCATGTCTGACGTGAAACAGCGCAGGCTCGCATCCGCAAACACGATGTGGCCGGCCGGACCAATATCGCAGGCATTCGCGGCTGTAGCTGTAATGCAGCTGCACGAACTCGGCAGGCTCGACCTTGATGCCCCGCTTTACAAATATGTTTCCGATGTCACGCAGTCATGGGGCAATATACCGGTCATAGCACTGCTGCGCCACGCTTCAGGCATACCTGATTACCGTAAAGCAGAAGGATGGCATCACAATAAAAAATATTCGTTCGCCGAACTTGCTGCTATGGCCTCAGACCTGCCGCTTGAGTTCGAGCCCGGCACCGACGTCCGCCAGAGCGCGACCAACTTCCTTATCCTCACAGAGATAGTCGAACGCGTCAGCGGTAAAAGTTACCACGATTTTGTGCATGAGAAACAGATAGATTTTCTCGGCCTCAGACACACAGGCTTTGCTGAGGACCTTGGCAGCTTCAACGCGGAAGATATATCGAAGACTGCAAACGTGCACCAGGCGTTCAAATCTGACGGGCATTTCATAGACCCGGCGGAACCGGCCCAGAGCTATGACAAAGACGGTTCGGCCGTGCCAAGGACTGAGTCTTCTGCTCTGCGCGGGTTTTCGGATATATGGGCTTCTGCACAGGACATCTCGTTCTGGGACATTGGCCTTGCAGGTTCAGTCTTGATCAGCGACGTAAAGAACCGGGCACTCATCTATTCGCCGTGGCAGACGCCTGACGGCAAAGAGATGCCTGCAGTCTCGGGCTGGCAGTTCTACCGCCATCGCGGGCTCATGGACATTAAAGGTTCAGTGCCTGGATATTCATGTTTTCTCAGCCGGTTCACACATCCGGAAGAACTTGTCTGCGTAACTCTGCTTGCAAATAAAGAAGGCGTTGATTTTACAAACTTAGGGCGCAGCATCGCGGGAGCATTCGGAGACCTGCTTTCGACAAATTGTGATGACAACAGGCTATTTCTCCGCGAAAGCCAGTTTTCAGCGGACAGGACAGTTAAACGCCTTGAAGAATCATTGAAAGAAAAAAGCATTCCCGTTTTCGCGAAATTCGACCATGCAGACAACGCAGAAAAAGCCGGGCTGAAGCTTCGTCCAACTTCCGTTGTCGTCTTCGGCTCTCCAAAGGTAGGCACGGCACTGATGCAGGCAGACCAGAGCATATCGCTCGAACTTCCGCTGCGCATAGCAGTTTGGGAAGATGAGGCCGGAAGCACGTGGCTCGCGTTTCCGCGCATGGACGTGATTGCGCGCGAATACGGCATGGAAGACAACGAAACTCTCAAAAAAATGCAGGTGCTCCTTGAAAATATCGTCCGCGAAGCGGGCAGCCTGTACGACTGACGTCGGCACTTCTCAATAATCTTGATCAGACAGCAAAAAACTGCGCGGTGCTGATTTCTATGTGCCGCACAGTTTTTTATCTAACGTGCAAAAATGATTTTGTGAAAATTTTACGCCGTGTCAAAAAAGATACGGCGTGATATTTTTAATATATCTTCATCTGCCTGCTTTGTATTTTTGAAAAGTATTGGCAGCTCTGTCGTGTGCAGTCTGCAGAGTCCGGAGAGCAGTCTATATTTCTCAGAGTCTGCGGTCCCTGTCATCGTCGAGCGGCGGGAGCGGGTTTATCTTCTCTTCGTCTTTGAATTCTGTCTTCTGGTTATGTCTGTCGAAAAGGTCATCGAGCCATGCATTGAAGCGTTCCATGTACAGACGCGCCCATATCGGGTCTTCCCAGCGGCGTCTGTGCGCCGATGTGGAGAGCGCGCCGAATATCAGCGCGGCAAGGAAAAGCTCTGCGCGCTTTGTGGCGAGCGCGAAGCTGAAAGATATGAAGCACAGCGTGGCAAAGAGATCTTTATAAAAATTCAAGCTCAACCCTCCCAGACTCCGTTCATTATATCAGAACGGACATAAAAAAACGGAGCCCTGAAGGGCTCCGTGATTCGCATCGTAAAACTGAAATTAACGTTTGGAGAACTGTTTGTTGGCTCTTGCGCCTCTGAGTCCGACTTTCTTGCGTTCGACCATACGCGGGTCGCGTTTGAGAAGTCCGGCTTTTTTAAGCGCAGGACGTGCTGCAGGGAACATCTTGATGATGGCTCTTGCAACGCCGAGACGCACTGCTCCGGCCTGGCCTGTAAGCCCGCCGCCGTGTGCGTTGACGAATATATCCAGCTTGCCTTCGACTTCTGCGACTTTAAGCGCTTCAGTTGCCTGAGTAGCCCAAAATACGCGCGGGAGGTAATCTTTCACTTCACGGTTGTTGATGAGGAATTTGCCGTCGCCGTCACAGATGCGGACGCGCGCGATTGCGTTCTTCCTTCTGCCTGTGCCCCAGATAAAGGCGGGGGCTGATTTGCTCGTTGTTTTCTTTGCTGGCATATTATTCCACCCCTATCCTATTTGATCTCTTCTGGCTGCTGAGCTTCGTGTGGATGGCTCGGGCCGGCATAGACTTTGAGTTTGCGGTACATATCGCGTCCGAGTCTCGTCTTGGGAAGCATGCCCTTGACTACGTACTCGAGGAGATGCTCAGGTTTGCGCTGCAGGATCTCGGCGTATGTGGCTGATCTGAGATGTCCCATCCAGCCAGTATGCCTCTTGATAGATTCCTGAGTAAGTTTCTTGCCTGTAAGAGCTATCTTCTCTGCGTTGATGACGACTACGAAATCGCCGGTATCAACGTGCGGCGTATATGTCGGTTTGTTTTTGCCCGTAAGTATGCGGGTTATCTCTACTGCAAGGCGGCCAAGGCGTTTATCTGTTGCATCTATAAGGTACCATTTGCGCTGTACCTCTTCACCTTTGGCCATGAAAGAGCGTGTGCCTATCATGGATCTTCCTCCTTAAAACCTGCTGCTTTATTTTTTATTAGTATCTCAAAGCGTTCCGTCCGTCCTTAGCACCGTGGCATTCGTGCGCAAAGCGCACCGGTCTTGAGGCACCTCCTGTTATCGTGGGGGAAAACAGGAAATGGGAATTGGTCCGCGTTTAAGCTTGGTTACTGCTTGCTGATGACGACCTGTATTATAGAAAGGAGCATAAAAACGCCGATGAGTGCAGCTGTAAGTTTCGTGAGCCCCGTCATGCGCTGCCATGCACCGCCGCCCATATCGGCCTGCGTTCCGCCGCCGCCGAATGAACCAGTGAATCCGCCGCTCTTCCTGTGCTGCATCATAACAACAGCTATAAGAGCTATGCAAACTATTACATGCAATACCGTAAGAACTATCTTCACCAACTGCACCCCCGTATTTATACTGTGCCTTCTGACAAGATCACTCTTTTATCTCAGGCGGAGATTTTTCCATATTACGTACAGCGTAATATTGTATCACAGGTTTGAGGATTTGTGTCATCTCTTTTATTGCAAGCGCCCTGTGAGAAATTTTTGTTTTTATCTCCCTGCCGAGCTCAGCAAACGTCTTGCCGTAGCCGTCCGGTATAAAGACAGGGTCATAGCCGAAACCGGAAACGCCAGATGGCTCTTCTGCAATTTGTCCCGGGCAGTATTTTTCGCATACGAGCGGTTCACGCCCGTCGGGAAATACTACCGCAAGACAGGCGACAAATCTGGCACGGCGGTTATCTTTGGCTTTCAGCTGCTCAAGCAGCCATTTTGTCCTGTCTGCATCGCTTCCTGGAACGATCCGTGCCGAATGGACACCGGGTGCGCCGCCTAGCGCTTCGACCTCAAGTCCGCTGTCATCTGATATCGACGCTATGCCTGTCGCTTTGAGCCACGCACGCGCTTTTAAGAGCGCATTGTCGCGGTATGTCGCGCCGTTCTCCTCAACGTGCAGGCTGCCCTTGAAGTCTCCGCCGTAGAGCAGACTCACACCTATCGGTTCAAATGCCTCTTTCATTTCGGCGTATTTATTTGCGTTGCCGCTTGCAAGGACTATCTTCATTTTGCAAAAAGCTTTTCTTCTTCGGGTGAAAGCTCAAGACACTCGCGCTGCTTTGCCTGTATCTCGGTAATGCCCTTCCAGCCAAGCGCAATTATCTCGTCAAGTTCTTTGCGGGAGAATATTCCGCCTTCGCCAGTGCCCTGGACTTCGATAAAATCACCGCGTCCGGTCATGACAAAGTTGGAATCGACTTCGGCTGTCGAATCTTCCGCATAGCACAGGTCGAGCATCGGCACGTCGGCGACCTTGCCTGCGCTCACAGCCGCGACTTGTTCTTTGAGTGGGATGGTTTCTGTTTTTCCATTGTTCTTCAGCCAGCGCAGCGCGTCAAAAAGCGCCACGAAGCCGGCTGATATCGAGGCCGTGCGTGTGCCGCCGTCGGCCTGTATCACATCACAGTCTATCCATATAGTGTTTTCACCGAGCTTGGGCATATCTACAGCGGCGCGCAGTGAGCGGCCGATGAGGCGCTGTATCTCCGTGCCGCGCGCGTTAGGCTTTCCTTTGCTTATATCACGCTGCATGCGATCCTGCGTCGAGCGCGGGAGCATCCCGTACTCTGCGCTGACCCAGCCTGTTCCTCGTCCGCGCATAAAGAGCGGGACTTTATCTTCGACCGAGGCTGTACAGAATACCTTGGTATTGCCCCACTCGACAAAGCACGAGCCTTCGGCGTAGAGACTGCAGCCGCGTGTAAATTTGACGGGACGCAGCTCGTCAAGAGCGCGGCCGTCTATCCTGTCAGTCATCGCTTGTGCTCCATTCCTGCGTGAGGTCTATCGGTTTTTTGTCTTTTGCGTCCTGACCGTCGATGTAGAATTTAACGGTATTGACTGAGAAATCAGCCTGCAGCGTACGGATCATTCCTGTTATTACCTGAGTGGCTTTCGCAGGGCTGAGCTTCTTTATAGACGCCGCAAAATCTGTGGACATATTGATGTAAAGCTTGTCGCCGCTGCGGAAAATGGTCAGCGTCTTCACTTTGTCACTGAGCATCCCCGTCTCTTTGAGGCTGTCAAAGTATGTACTGAGCACTTTGTCGATATCCTGCTCTGTGCGGCCTTTTTTGACGTCTATCTTGCGCTCGGCAAAATCGTTTTTGTCAGGTATGTAGAGCTTGTAGCTTGCGGTGTCAGCCGCCTGCTGCGCTCCTGCGTCTTTCTGGTCCTGTTTTGCTACATCGGACGAGCTGCCTACAACATCGCCGATGCGCGGCCCGCCTTTTTTGTCGGCCCAGTTGAAGAAATAATTAGCGCCGATGTATCCGCCTGCGAAAAGTATCGCAAGCAATGCTCCCCATGCAAAGACCCTTACGAGCAGCGGCGCTTTTTTGCGTTCGTACTCGTCGTCATATTCGTCGTCGTATTCATCTTCATAGTCCTCGTAATCCCTGCCGCGCGGACGTCTGGGACGTCTCTCATCTTCCTCGTATTCCTCTTCCTCGCGGCGGATCATCGGGCGTCTGAAATCAGAGTGCGGGCGTCTTTCGTCCTCTTCGTACTCTTCTTCATCGCGGCGCGTGCGCGGACGGCGCGGACGCTGCGCTCGTTCTGAGTCGTTCTCTCTTTCTCTAAGACGGTTCATTCTTTCGGGATCCCAGTCTTTCATCTGTTTACCTCCAGCCGCAGCGGCCCGCCGCGTTTATGTGTCGTTGCGCATACCATTTATTTAATTATTTTAATATGTCTTTATATAAGATACTACACCCTGTGCGATAGCGCGGCAGAGTTCTTCCCTGTAATTCGGAGAGTCAAGCTTCGCTGCTTCTGTCGGGTTCGTCAGGTAGCCCATCTCTATCAGCACAGCAGGCATTCCTGCGCCGCGCAGTACAAAGAACGGAGCCTGGCTGACTTTGCGCATCGGAAGGCTGGAGCTCTTCATAGATTTAGTCAGCATCTCGACAAGCTGCGTGCTCTCCGATATTTTGTTGTTCTGCTGCATGTCGCCTAGTATCTTGAGCAGAGTGCGCGTTCTCGCGTCAGCGTTCTGCAGGTCTTTGATGGAATGCGCGTTGCCGCTTATTTCCCTGTTTTCTGTTATCGCCAGCTGCAGAGAGTCCTTGTCGCGCGGAGACGCCATAAGGTATATCTCTATGCCAGAGATGCTGTCATTTCTTGCATTCCTCGGCAGCGAGTTGCAGTGCAGGCTGACAAACACATCCGCTTTGCTGTTGTTAGCAAACGCCGTGCGCTCAGCCAGCTTCAGGAATACATCGGTATCTCTGCTGTAACGCACATCTACGCCGTACGCCTTGAGCACTTCGCCAAGCTGCAGCACAGCCTTCAGATTTATGTTCTTCTCTATCAAGCCGCTGCCGCTTGCACCAGGGTCATGCGCTCCGTGACCGGCGTCGAGCACTACGATGGGGCGTTTTTTGCCCTTGAATACCGGCGTTATCGGAGAAAAGTTCTCGGTAACTGCGGGTTCCTGCTGCGGTTCCGCTGATATCGCTGGCTGCGCCGTCGGCTCGTATTTTATCTCGCCGGATGTCTTCATGTCTTCCGATTTAGGCGTGTGCGCCTTACTGCCGGATGTCCTCTGAAGTATGAACTGCTTTACAGACATCCTCTTTTTTGTCTGTTTCGGTGCGGATTCTGTATTTTTAGTTTCTGCCTGAAGCGGTTCGGGCCTTTTGACTTCGGGGCTCTGCGGCGCCTGCTTTTTCTCAGGTTCTGCCGCCTTTGCCGCAGGAGGCTCAGCAGAGCCTTCCATGAAGCTCACGCCGTTTCTTCTGCCTATCGAATAGTAGAATTGGTCGAAAACTTTTTTCGCTGACCTTGTATCTATCCACCAGTGGCCGTCAGCTGTGCTTACCGGCACAGGCAGACTGACTATCGTGCCGCTGACTCTGACGATGCCTGAGTTGTTCCAGAATTCCATTTTTCTGCCGTCCATGACGACGACGATGCCCTGTGAATTTCCGGAACGCGCAAGACCAAGCGCTGATACAGCCTCATCGACTGCAATGTCTTTGCCGCCCTGCGAATTTGCGCGCGCAGGCACATCGCCTTTTTTGATTCCGCCGTAATAGACAGCTATCGTACCGGCGGATGCAGCTGTCGCTATTAGAATTACAGCCGCAAGGCTTATGAAAAGTTTGCTGAAAATATTGTATTTCAAAACATCATCACCGTCTGACGTTACCAGCGCCTGCGGTGTCTCCAGCGGTGCACAGGCTGATCCTGAGACACCGTTTCGGCAACTTTAGGCCTGTTGCTTGTAAGTTTCACGCCGCCGTTTTCTCCGGCTGCCTGGAAAAGTTTATCCATTATGGACGCCGTTGTATTAGCGTCCGCCCACCAGTGGCCGCTCTCGTATGCAAGAGGGGCAGGCAGGCTTATGATGCTGCCGCTGACGCGCACTACGTTCGAATTGTTCCACATCTCGAGTTTTTTGCGTTTGTATGTTACCGTTACACCCTGCGTACCGCCCCTTGTTCGGCCGAGACCGAGCATGGATACGACTTCTTCCACCGCAGCATCAGTGCCTCCTGATGCGTTCGTGCGCATATCGACTTCGCCTTTTTTCTGGTCGCCGTAAGAGAGCGTCATCTTGTTAGGGTCCGGCGCCTTGTCAGCCGCAAAAGCAGACGCGGCAAAAAATACAGCGGCAATCACCGCAAAAATAATGAAAGTTAGCTTTGGTTTCCTATTCGCCTGCAATGACAATATTTTCCACCACCAGTGTCGGCACGGCCACGGAGCCGAAAAACTGGACATCCGAGCCTACAGCCGAAATATTTTTTATAAATTTGAGCAGATTCGACGCTATCGTGACACCGCTCACCGGACGTGTGAATTCTCCGTTCTCGATGAGCAGCCCCTTGGCGCCGATGGAAAAATCTCCGCTCACAGGGTCTATCGTGTGAAGGCCCATGAACTCAGTTATATAAAGCCCTGCCTTTACCGCCCTGCGCAGCTCGTCCGCGCTCTGCGGCCCAGCCGATACCACAAGGTTAGACGTTCCTACATCAGGCAGTGAAGACACTCCGCGGCAGGCGCTGCCTGTCGATTCAACGCCGTCTTTATATGCGTACTGCAGATTATACAGATAAGACTGCGCCGTGCCATGGTCAATTAATACGGTCTTGCGGGTAGGTACTCCTTCGGAGTCCCACGCGGAAGTTCCGGCCTTCCATGGTATGCGCCCGTCGTCAGTCAGCGTCAGGCACGACGACGCGACCACAGTGCCAAGCTTGTCTTTCATCATCGAGTGATTTTTTCTCACCTCAGAGGCACAGAAAAGGTCGCCGATGATGTCGATCAGCGAAGCAGCGGTCTCCGGTTCGATGACGGCCGTGTATGTGCCTGTCTTCATCGGCCTGCCGCCGAGCGCAGCCACTGTATCGCTCACGGCGCGCGAAGCCGTTTTTTCCGTGTCAAGCTCGTCATAACGGCGCGACTCGATGCCGTATCCGCCCATTTCGGTATTCGTTCCGTCCTGCGCGAGCACCATCACTTCACAGTTCGCGCTGCTGCCGCGGTCCCAGCCTGCGAGACCTGTCGTAGCGGCATAGAACGACGCGCCCCAGCCATCCTGCCAGGCCGCCGCGCGCACTGAAACTATGCGCTTGTCGGCCGAACGGGCCATCTCCGTCATTTTTTTGCATGACGCCATACGTTCATCCGGCGTTATCCGCGCTATGCGTTCGTCCTCGAGCATTATCGAAGGGTCTGGCTCGAGTTTCCCGCTGTAAAGGCTTATGCCTTCTTCGGGCTCTGACTTTTTGCAGTTCGAGAGGCTCCATTCGACGATCTCTTTCATAGCCGTTTTGTCGAGTCTGTTGCCGTAAGCTATGCCCTGGCGCCCGTCGGACATTATCGTCCTCACGCCCATACCTGCAGAGAACCCTGTCGTGCACTCCTCGACTTCGCCGTCTTTGAGCGAAAGCGCTGAACCTTCGCCTTCAGAGTAGAGCACGTCGGAGCCAGATGCGCCGCCGCGAAGGCACTCGTCGAGCACCCACTGCGACATTGCTTCTATATCCTTGTGTGGAGTTATCTCAGACTTCATAAGGCAAGTACAGACAGGATAGTTTCGGCAGCTCTTTCTATGTCGTCGCTGTCGATATCAAGATGCGTAACTAGGCGCACACGGCGCGGAGAAGCGGCCCTGTCAAGCAGCAGTCCGCGTTCGGCACAGATGCGCACAAAATCGTCGCCTGATATTTTGCTGTCTCCTAGGTCAAAGAAGACCATGTTGGTCGAGTTCTCTTTATGTTCGACGTCAACGCCGCCCTTTGTAAGAAGTTCGGAGAGCTTCTTAGCGTTTTTGTGGTCCTCAGCAAGGCGCGGAATATTGTTCTTTAGAGCGTAAAGCCCCGCAGCTGCGGCTATGCCAAGCTGTCTCTGGCTGCCGCCGAGGCGCTTGCGCCATTTTTTCGCGCGCTCGATAAAATCATGTGTTCCGCAGAGCATCGAACCGAGAGGAGCGCCCAGCCCTTTTGAAAGACAGAACTGCACGCTGTCGGCTTCTTTCGTATATTCCTTTACATCAACGCCGTGGAATACTGCGGCGTTGAAGATGCGCGCGCCGTCAAGATGGACATGAAGCCCCATCTTATGTGCCGTGCGTGCCGCTGCCGCAAAAGCATCCGGCGGAACAGCTATGCCGCCGGCAAAATTATGCGTGTTCTCAAGCGCGAGCATCGTAGTCGGAGCGTGATGTATGTCTTCTCCGCCGTGGAAAGCCTGTTCGATATCGGAAATTTTAGGTATGCCGTCATCATCGCAGACAGAATAAGGGCAAAGACCTGCGACAGCGGCAAGGCCGCCGACTTCAAAATTCCAGACGTGCGCGCGCGTGCCGACGATGATGCTCTCGCCCTGGTGCCCTGCCGTGCAGAAAGCAAGCAGGTTCCCCATCGTGCCTGAGCATGCGTAAAGCGCGGCTTCTTTGCCTGTTATCTCGGCTGCGTAAGCCGAAAGCGCATTCGACGACGGGTCGTCGCCGTAAATATCATCGCCGACTTCTGCCGATGCGATGACTTTTCTCATCTCGTCAGTAGGTCTTGTAACAGTATCGCTTCTGAAATCCATTATTTTATGCATTATTTATCCTTCTTCCCTTGAAGAACGAAAATTACAGATTGAGCCCAAGGCGCGCCCAAGGCAGGAAGTTTTCATCGACGTCAATGCCGAGCTCTATGCTCGAGCCGGGATGGCCGTGGAAGTCTGATCCAGCGGTCGGGAAGAGGTCAAACCTCTTGGCTGCGAGCGTGTATTCAAGGTTCTGATATACAGTGTTCTTCGAATACAGCGTCTCCATACCCCAGAGTCCTGCGTCCTTGAGTCTGCGGATGAGCGCATCGAATTCCTCGCCGTGCAGCTTCGTCTGCATCGGGTGTGCCAGAACCGCGACACCGCCGGCTCCCTGTATCAGCGAGATACACTCTTCCGCCGTTATCCTCGTTCTCGGAATGTAGGCGCTGCCGCCGACTCCGAGGTATTTTGCGAAAGCTTCCGATATCGTCTTCGCGTAGCCCTTTTTGATGAGAGCTCTCGCGATGTGAGGACGCGCTACGACAGGTCCTGTCGCCAGCGCTTCAACGTCAGCAAGCACGATATCTATGCCGAGAGTGCGCAGCTTGCGGCATATCTCCACGTTTCGTTCGTCGCGGCATTTTCTGATATAGCCGAGCCTGTTCTCAAGCGCCGTGTCGCCCGGCTTGATGCGGAAGCCGAGAATATGCAGCGTGAAAGGCGCCTCGGCTGAAAGCTCTATCCCTTCAAGGCTTTCGATCCCGTGGCGTTTGCAGGCTATCGAAAAATCGAGCAGCCCCGCGGTAGTATCGTGGTCTGTTATGCTCACGAACGCGAGCCCTCGGCTCTTCGCCGTGCAGGCGATCGCGTCGGGTGTGTACGTCCCGTCAGAATATGTCGTATGTACGTGCATGTCTATGCGAATCATTGCACGTCAGCTCCTCTCATGGCCTGGGGCCTGATCTCGTTCATTATGAATCCGTAAAGCGGCTGTGCTGTAATGTACGCCAGCACGCAGAGCCTGTCTATGTCGTCCTCGGAAAATGCCTGGAACGAACGTGATTCTATTTCTATGACGCCTAGCTTCTCACCGCGCGCGTAAAGCGGTGCGGCCATTATCGAGCGCGCATCCCTGTAAAGAGGCATGTCCTTCGCAGGCGTCAGGTTGCCGGTGCGGTAAGGATTGCCTGAGGCGAAAGTCTTCCATACAACTCCGCCGCGGCGGCGCAGCGCTGCGCGGTCGGGACCTCCGTCGCGCTCAGGGATATAAAGTCCGCTTATACCGTCAGTGACAGCTACGAAGACTTTGCAGTCAGGCAGCATAACGGCCAGCTTGTCGTGGGCGATCCACGCGACTTCCGAAATGCTCGCTCCCTTTGCCACGTCCGACGCGAAATCGTCGGCCTTCGGTATCACCATGCGTACGGAGTCACGGTAGTTGAATACGAACCCGCCAGTGACGCACATTAGGACAAAGACCGAAGCCGTCTCGAGCCAAGTGAAAGCTCCGGCGAGAGTTCCAGCTATCGCCACGATCGAGCATAAAACCAGATTGGTCTTGTACGACCAGCGGCCGTATTCGTTGAGACCTAAAAACGCTGAGATTATCGTCATCACAAAGAGCGCTATCGAACGGTAGCCGATGCCGACAAGGCAGCCGACCGCCATTATGCCGAGCCACATGAACTGAGTCCAGTAGCTCCTCCTGCGGAAAAACGTCATCTTACCACTCTTCATGATAAAGCACCCTTCCGTCGAACGTCATCACCGAAACCCCGTTTGCATCAGCCACCGCAGCGCTCGCCGGATCTTTGCCGAGAGGCCGCGAGGCAGATCCTGAGTTGAGAAATATCATGCCGTTCGTGCGTGTTATTTTTGCAATATGCGTATGTCCGGAAATCACCAGCTGCGCGCCTTCGGCTTTCGCCGTGCGCATTAAAAGCGGCATGTTGTCGCCGTGCATCATGACGATCCTGCGCCCGTTCCACAAAAGTGAAACATACGGCGGCAGTCCGGGCTTCAGCATAGCTTCGTCTCCCCACAGGTCACAGTTGCCTCGGGCAATAAAGACAGGAGAACTGAATTTGTTTATCGCCCCTGCCAGTTCGTCTGACGTGTATGCGCCGCTGTACCTGTGCATCAAAACATCGCCTGCGTGCAGGACAGCCTGAACATCGCCGAAAAGCTTAACCGCCGCGTTCCAGGCCTTGACGCTGCCGTGCGTGTCTGAAATTATGCCGATCCTGTCACCGCTTATAGTTTCCGGCCGCACCATATCTCCTCCAGAACCATGCCGTAAAACCTTTAAATTGCACAGTTTTACAACACAACAACAATACGGGTTTCACTTGCCCGTTTATGTGCTACCTATTATATAATCACTTAAGCATAAAAAACATATTGGGATGTGATTTTTGTGGAACTCGATATAAAAGACCTCAAGCAGCAGAACATGGATGAATTTGTACATTCGCTCGAAATCGTTTCAGCGCGCGTCCTCGATTCCGTCACACGCTCATCGCAGACTGCCTGCTCCGCGACACCTGAGATGCAGGCGCTCTTTGACCAGTGGGTCTCTTTCATCGGAGACGCCATCGTCAGCGCAGCGAAAGAAAAAAGCACGCTCGACCCCGCCGCGCTCGCAAAAGAAATAGGCGTAACACAGGATTCAGTGCTCTCGCTCATCCTTGCACTTCACCGCCAGGGAAAGCTCACGATAAAAAGCGTCACAGCGGAAGCCGGAAGCGGCGGCAACAGAGAGATTTGCGGCTGCCTTAAATGATATTCGCTCTCGGACACGGACTTTCACTTTCACTCGGCGCGATAATTTTCATCTGCGTCCTCGTCGGCTTCGCAGGTTTTGTTGACGCGGCGGCCGGCGGCGGCGGCACGATATCGCTGCCAGCATACATGATAGGCGGCGTGCCTGCGCACCTTGCGCTCGGCTGCAATAAATTTTCCGGCGCCTGCGGCACGACTGTAGCCGTGCTCAAATTCTGGAAGAGCGGAGCGCTCGACGCGAAAGCCGCCATCATCGCCGCGGCCGGCTCATTCATCGGCTCGACCATCGGAGCTTGGATAGCTCTCATGCTCAGCGAAAAGACGATAAAGACCATGCTGCTCTTCATCCTTCCCGCTGCGGCCGTCATCATCATGGCAAAACGGAATTTCGGAGAAGAAGACTTTTCCGCAGCGCTCAGCAAGATAAAATACGTAACATTCTCTTTCATGATCGGATTTCTCATCGGCGGCTACGACGGCATGTTCGGCCCAGGCACAGGAACGTTTGCCATCATAGCTTTTTCCATGCTCATGAAATATGACCTTAAAACTGCATCGGGCAACGCAAAGATACTCAACCTCGCCTCGAACTATGCCTCATTGCTCACGTTCGCGTTAGCGGGCGAGGTGGCATACAAACTAGTCATACCGACTGCAATATGCGGTGTCATCGGCAACCACTTCGGTGCGCACTGCGCCCTCACAAAAGGCGCTAAATTCATACGTCCTATGATGCTGTTCGTCCTCTCGCTGCTGCTCATAAAAATAGCCTGGGACCTCTTCAAGATACTCAACTGACACACAGAATAAAGCTGAATAAAAAAGAGGGCCGCGAAAACGCGGCTCTTCTTTTATATCCTTATTTAGGGACCTATACTATTTTTTTCTTTCTCCTGAAAAACAGCTGTGTGAAGAGGATTAGCGGCAGTGCGCTCGCCGTGCTCCGCCAGAACTTCCAGTGCTGTTACTGCTCTTATAGCGCATCATCCTTTGCTGCTGTATCTGCTTTTCGGTCTGTCCCGACGGCCTGAAGTTCCGCGCCGTGCCGTAAGGCGCAGCTGTGCCATCCTTGCACATGACGCCGGATGCCGCGAGACCGCCCTTGCCGTCGTGCTTCGCGTATTCATAGCGTCCGGAGCTCGTGCGTATGACGGCGTTGTGCGACTCATCTTCAAACCAGTGCATATACTCGTCGCCGAACTGCGTCAGTATAACAGGCGTTCCGTCAGGCTGGTGCATTGTCGCTGCGCGTTCAAGCGCCGGCACGGCAAACGCCGCGCCGCTGCAAACAGTGAGAAGCGATAGCAGTGCTGCTGTCAGAAACAGCTTTTTCCTGTTCATCTGTGCCCATCTCCTCATACATACGCTGCATTTGAAGCATCTGATTATGCTGCTGTTTCGTCTATTATTTCTTTTACCTGCTGAGATAACTTAAAAAATTTATGCATAATATGTTTATACATCTCAATATACCATAAAAACACTCCCATTAAACATTTCACAAATGTTGTCTGTTACACGCGCTCTGGGGCGCTGGAAAACAGACAGAGAGCCGGACATTCGGCTCTCTGTCGTATTTATTCAAGGGGGCGTAACTTTTTGCTGAAGTGCTTCTATTTTTACTTGACCTGAGGCAGGCCCGCAAAACCTGGGGCGAGGTCTTCGTCTGTTGGAATGTAATCCGTCATCTCTTTGTCGTTGTATTTCTGGTAAGCGACCATGTCGAAATATCCTGTGCCTGTGAGGCCGAACACGATATTCTTCTCTTCTCCTGTCTCGCGGCATTTTATCGCTTCATCCATAGCAACGCGGATCGCGTGGCTGGATTCAGGAGCCGGCAGGATGCCTTCGCACCTGGCGAAAGATTCGGCGGCTTCGAAGACAGACGTCTGCTCGACAGAGCGTGCTTCCATAAGTCCGTCGTGGTAGAGCTGTGAAAGTATCGGGCTCATGCCATGGTAGCGCAGTCCGCCGGCGTGGTTAGGCGACGGTATGAAGCCGCTGCCGAGCGTGTACATCTTCGCGAGCGGGCAGACTTTGCCGGTATCACAGAAGTCGTAGGCGAACCTGCCGCGCGTGAGGCTCGGGCAGGATGCCGGCTCGACAGCGATAAACTGATAGTCGGCTTCGCCGCGCAGCTTCTGTCCCATGAACGGGGAAATAAGCCCGCCCAGGTTCGAGCCGCCGCCGGCGCAGCCGATGATGATGTCGGCTTTGACGCCTATTTTATCGAGCGCTTTCTTCGTCTCGACACCGATGACAGACTGATGCAGCAGCACTTGGTTGAGGACGCTGCCGAGCACATAGCGGTAGCCCGGATTTTTCATCTCAGCTTCGACTGCTTCAGAGATAGCGCAGCCGAGGGAACCTGTCGTGCCGGGATGCTCGGCCAATATTTTGCGTCCGACTTCCGTCGTCGTTGACGGCGAAGGCGTCACTTCCGCGCCGTAAGTGCGCATGACTTCGCGGCGGAACGGCTTCTGCTCGTAAGAAACTTTTACCATGAAGACTTTGCATTCGAGGCCGAGATAGGCGCAGGCCATCGAAAGCGCTGTGCCCCACTGGCCGGCCCCCGTCTCTGTCGTCACGCCTTTGAGCCCCTGTTTCTTAGCGTAGTAAGCCTGGGCGATGGCGGAGTTGAGCTTATGGCTGCCAGATGTGTTGTTGCCTTCGAACTTGTAGTATATTTTCGCCGGTGTCTTGAGCTTTTCCTCAAGACAGTAAGCCCTGACGAGCGGTGAAGGACGGTACATCTTATAGAATTCACGGATCTCTGTCGGTATCTCGATCTCGCGAGTGTCGTTGTCGAGCTCCTGTTTGATAAGCTCATCGCAGAAGACGGGGCGCAGGTCTTCAAAACCCATAGCCGCGCCTGTGCCCGGGTTCAAAAGTGGCGCCGGCTTGTTTTTCATATCCGCGCGCACGTTGTACCAGGTCTGCGGCATCTCGTCTTCTGTCAGATACACTTTGTAGGGAATGTTTTTGTCTGCTGCTGTTTTCATTGTTCTCTCTCCTTCCAATTTTGTCCGGAGATAAAGGGAACGAAAAAAGGCTTTTGTCTCCGGAAGGTTCAGTTCCTTCTGGGACAAAAGCCTTAAGCTTCTGCGGTGCCACCCAAATTGACGAAATTTCGTCCTCTCGCGGCGTACTGACATACGCCCTTCCCTGTAACGTGGGAACTACGTCGGAACTTACTCGTTTCCTTTCGATCCGCCCTCCTCAGTCCATTCCGCCCGGCTTCGTCCGCTGCAATTCCACCGTCTGCAGCTCTCTGTGTGATGAAGTATCATGCGTACTCGTCTGAATCATCGGTTTATTTCATAGATTGCGGGAAAGTATAACCACAAAATTATGCATTGTCAAGCAAATTGATGCAATTTCGGTCAGGCCCGCGCAGCAACGCTTGGCACACGGCATCGCTAATTAAAGCTGACATTTTGCGCCGCATTTTTGTCCAAATAATTTTGCGCCGCACCGAAAATATGACAATAGGCTGATTTTTGCACCGCGCTCAAAAAAATGAACGCCGCGTAAAAATCAGCGGCGTCCAAAAATTCAATAAAATAAATATCTGTGCTGGAACTATTTTTACCGGCGGATCAAGAAAGATACGGAGCGCCTTCCGGCATTTTGAAACAGCTGAGCAGATCGGACAGCACTTCCTTCACCTTCATGATGCTTTTAACTTTCCACACATTGCTGCCGCAGAAGAACAGGCCGTTCTCCCAGTCGCCGCGGTACGCGCTGACCATTGCGTCAGCGATGCAGAAAGTTTCGTGCTTCGTGCGGCAGAGACACTGCGCGAGGCAGTTTGCCTTGCAGCCGATATTCTTCAGTGTGCCGGAAAGGTAGCGCTCGACGAGAGGGCTCATGATGGCGCGCCCCGGCAGGCCGCACGGGCTCTTTATCAGCACTACGTCGTTTTCTTTCGCGTCAATATAGGCCTGTTTGAAACGGTCGGCTGCGTCTCCTTCTTCGGTAGCTGCAAATCTAGTCCCGACCTGAACACCGCTAGCGCCCATGTCAAGGGCATCCGCAACATCATCGCCGTTCCAGATGCCTCCGGCTGCGATGACCGGAATGTGCAGACATTTTTCTTTAAGATAAGCGACAAGCGCCGGCACTACATTTGCCAGCGACAGCTCGGGGCTCATGGCCTGCTCCGCGTCGCGCGCACCGAGATGCCCGCCGGCGCTGTTCGGCGTTTCGACTACAAAAGCATCGGGAACGCGTGAATAATGTTTCATCCAGCGTTCAACGATTATGTGCGCTGCCTTGACGCTGCTCACTATAGGGACAAGCGCCGTTTTCGCGCTTGCCTCCGCGTATTCCGGCAGCTTGAGCGGAAGCCCCGCACCGGAAATTATGATATCTATCGCGGACTCGCACGCTGCGCGGACCTGTTTTTCATAATCGCTCAGAGCGCACATACAGTTGATAGCAAGTATGCCGTCTTTGGCCTTTTCCCTCGCCATTGCGATATATTTTTTTATCATCGAAACATTTACTTCTGAAAGGTTTCTGCCGTTGTAATCGTCAGAAGTAGCGGCCAGGCCTACAGAGGCTATCGTGCCGATGCCGCCGGCTGCGGCAACGCTTCCTGCAAGGCTCGGTCCAGATATCATAACGCCCATGCCTCCCTGGATTATCGGGAAAGCCGGACTGTACTCACCTATCTGAAGCTTGGGCATTGCTCTTTTTTCTGTCTCCATCATGCGCCTCCGTAAATACTGGAATTCTGTATATACTATTCCTTTTCTGGTTAAATACAAGTATACTTTGTAATAAGGCAGAAGAATCAGTAAAAAGAGCAGGCTAAATTTTGAACTTTTTTTTATTGGAGTACACTTAAATTCGCGTAGTTATATTTTTGTGCAACATTGCATTTTTTTACAAAAGGCCACTAGAATTCACTATTTGATAATTGACTATGTGGCATTGATGCAGTACACTATTTTCATGAAAACAATGAATAAAATAAACCATTAAGATGTTATGGTACATTTTATAGCTTAATAAAAAAGCTAAACTTAAGTGGGCTTCTCGTTTTAGACTTAAAAAAAGAATTTTTCATCACCGTAATTTTTATGTATTTTTTATTGAATATGTCCCCATTGAGGATTTTCCTCATTAGCTGTTCAAACCAATTACGGAGGTGTTTCATTTGAAGAAGTTCATCGCATTATCAATGTCACTGGTCCTCGCGCTCGTTCTTACCGGCGCTGCATCGGCAGCAACTCAGCTCAAGTTCAGCTCAGCATCACCGATCACTAGCACCTGGCAGCTCGGCGCAGAGAAATTCGCCCAGCTCGTCGAAAAAGGCACAAAAGGCAAATACAAGATCACAGTGTTCCCAAGCGACCAGCTCTCCGGCGGCAACCAGGTCTCTGGCATCGAACTCGTCCAGACCGGCAACACAGACATTCATCTTCAGGACGCCCTCGTATGGTCAGCAGTTGCAAAGAAAGCCATAGTTCCATGCTTCCCATGGCTCCTTCCTTCATACAAAGAAGTTGACAAGTATATGAAGGGCGCCGGCGGCGAAGCACTTAAGAAAGTCCTTGACCAGTCAGGCGTTGTCTGCCTCGCAATCGGTGAAAACGGCTACCGTCAGGTCGTCAACAACAAACGCCCGATAGAAAAGCCTGCCGACATGAAGGCCCTTAAAATGAGAGTCCCTGGAAGCAAAGTCCACGTACAGCTGCTCAAATACCTCGGCGCTGACCCGCTTACAATGAGCCAGTCTGAAGTTTACACATCGCTGCAGCAGGGTACGATCGACGCATGCGAAAACACGCTCGACCTGCTCATCACGCAGAATACGCTTGAAGTCACAAAATACCTTACGTTCTGGAACTATTCCTACGACCCGATTTTCCTCTCAGTAAGCAAGGAACTCTGGGCAAAGCTTTCACCGGCAGAGAAGAAGATCTTCCAGAAAGCCGCCGACGACGCCATGGCATACCAGATCAAAGCCACACGCGATAAGGAAAAGGTCCAGCACGGCCAGCTCGGCAAATACAAGATCAAGGTCGTAAAATCACTCACACCGGCGAACCTCGCAGCATTCAAAAAAGGCGTTGCCAAGATATACACAGATTACAAGAACGAATTCGGCGCAGATCTGTTCGCAAAATTCGGCTACAAATTCTAATTCAGCATTCCTCAGATACGACAGGGCATTGCTCTGTCGTATCTATTTATAAAGTTCCCTGGAGGTACACATATGAATAAATTCTGGAAAGGGTTTGACCTGTTTGAAGAACTCATCATGGTAATAGGCTTTATCATCATGGTGTTCTTCAATTTTCTCGACGTGGTCTGCCGTTATCTCCTTCCGCAGACTCCGTTTTCCTACACGGAAGAGCTCGTTGTCATAGTCTTCGTCTGGGTAAGCATGGTAGGTCTCTCCTACGGATACCGCAGAGGCTCACATACTGTGCTGACCATCGTATCAGACATTCTCCCGCGCAAACTTCAGCCGCCGCTCGTTATCTTTGCGGCACTGGCTTCAATGCTTCTGATGGCTCTCATGGTCTACACCGGCTACGGCATGGTCATAAACCAGATAGAGCATCAGCAGATCCTGCCAGGCATGAGGATCCCGATGTGGATCGTAGGCTGGAGCACTCCTGTCGGCTGTTCACTGGCCTTTATCAGCATAATGAGGTCCTGCTGGCTGGAGCTCGTATCGCTTAAAAACCCCGAAGGAGGTAAGACAGCATGACCGGTTTGATACTTGTAGGTTCGTTCTTCCTTCTTCTGCTGTTGCGCGTGCCTGTCGCGGCATCAATGGGGCTCGCGACATTTATAGGCATACTAAATATGGGATTCAAGATCTCGGTCTTTCCGACGGTCTTTTACGCGGCTATCGCTAAATACACTCTGCTTGCGATACCGTTTTTCATCATCGCGGGCCTTATTATGGACTACGCTGGCATTTCGAAGCGCCTCATAAACTTTGCCAACGCCTGCGTCGGCCACAGAAGGGGCGGGCTCGCCGTCGTCACGGTCGTAGTCGCCTGCTTCTTCGCAGCTATTTCCGGTTCAGGACCTGCGACGGTCGCAGCCATCGGCGGAGTCCTCATCCCTGCAATGAAAGATCAGGGGTATGACAAAAACTTTGCGACAGCCATTGTCGCGTCATCAGGCGGCATCGGCATGATCATCCCGCCGAGCATTCCGTTCATCATTTACGCCATGCTTGCTGAAGTCTCCGTCGGCACAATGTTCATCGCCGGCATCATTCCAGGCATACTCTTCGGCATATTCTTCTCTGTAGCTGCGCTCATCTACCTGCGCAACGACAAGAACGTTAAGCTCCAGCCGAGACAGCCGTACTCTGTGCGCTGGAAGACGTTCAAGGAAGCGCTGTGGGGGCTTATGATGCCTGTCATCATACTCGGCGGCATCTACGGCGGCGTATTTACGCCGACTGAAGCGGCAGGCGTCGCTGTCGTTTACGGACTCTTTGTAGGCGTCTTCGTCTATAAGGAGATAAAGCTCAAGCAGCTCTGGAAGATATGCGTCGGCGCCTCAGTTTCGTCGGCGATCATCATGTACATCATGGGCTGCGCCGGCGCGTTTACATGGATACTCACGACATCAGGCGTCACACATGAGCTCACCGACGCTTTGCTTTCCATCACGACAGACAGGAACGCGATGCTCCTCATCATCACGATAATATTCCTCATCGCGGGCTGCTTCGTTGACTCTGCGTCAGGGTTCTATCTGCTCATGCCGATACTTCTTCCGATCATCAGGGAGATGCACTACTCTATGATCGCGTTCGGCGTTATAGCTACATCTAACTTCGCGCTCGGACAGGTAACGCCGCCTGTCGGTTCGAACCTGTTCGTGGCCTGCAACATTGCGGACGTTACGATGAAGGACCTTGTAGCCAAAGTCTGGCCTTTCCTCATCGCGGGTATCATATGCCTGCTGCTCATAACATATCTTCCGATAACCATCACATGGCTGCCTAAGATAATGGGTATGAACCCGCTTTAAAGGCTGACGCGGAATTATGATAACAGCGCAGGAAATCAAATCAAGGCAGCAGAAAGTGCGCGAGGCCATGGCCCGCGCCGGCGCAGATGTGCTCATTGCGGGTGCGTCCGCGCAGCTTGATATGCGCGGTGCGATACGCTACATAACAGGCTACCGTGTGCCGGTCTTTGAAGAATTTTTAGTGATGCCGCTGAACGGTCCTGTAATGTTTTTTGCGCACGACGCAAGCGACGCGGATTACGCGGCGCATCAGTGCGTCATCGACGATATACAGACGATGCCGTCACCCTCTTTCAACGGCGACAGAGGCGGCTTCATCGCAGCTTACGTCAACACGCTGAAACCCAAGCGCGTCGCGGTCATCGGCTTCCTCGGCATGTCCGCACGGTTTTACAACACGCTGACCGCTGCGCTCAGCTGCAAAGACATCATCGATTTCGACGAAGAGTTCAAATCGATACAGATGGTAAAAAGCCCCGCTGAAGTCACAATAATGAAAGCTGCCGCTAAACTCAACCAGGACACCTTCGATGAATACGTAAAGTACATCGGCGTAGGCAAGTCAGAGATGAAAGCCATCGAGAAGGGTTCTGTCTTCGCGCTTGAACATGGCGCGGAAGACCTCTACTGGATGGCCGGATCGGCTCAGAAGCCGACAATAATGCAGCTCTCTGAAGCCAGGATACTCGACCATATCTGGGAACAGGGCGACTACCATTACTCGATAATCGAACACTCCGTTCCTGACGGATATTTCGGCGAGCTCACAAATATAGTCTCTCTCGGCAGGCCGAAAGATGAGTACGCGAAGGCATACAAAGTCATCGGTGAAGCTCAGAGAGCAGCGGCGGAAAAGATACGCACAGGACAGACTGTCAGCACGCTGGCCGATACAGCTTACGAAGTCATCGCTTCGTACGGATATTACAAAGGCAGCGCGCCCGCTGGCTGGCAGATGGGACACGGCCAGGGCATGGACGTCTTCGAGCTGCCCGCGATATACAGCGGCAACGAAACTCAGATAGTTCCAGGCATGTGCTTCTGCGTCCACCCGGCAATAGTCCTGCCTGACGGCGCAAAGATAACATCGTGCGACAGCTATGTATCTACAAACGGCGCGGCAGAACGCCTCCTCTCCATGCCGTATGAAATGGTAGAAGTCTAGCTTCAAAAAGCAGCAAACAGCAGCAAAACAAACAGCCGCGAAATGCGGCTGTTTGTTTTTATTGAATATTGACATGAGCTGCTGCTTGTATTTGACGAACACGATAAGGCCGGCGCTCCGCAAAGCTCAGCGAAAAATGCGCCGCGGAACACGGCATCTTTTCAGTGTGATAAATATCTCAAAGAGTTACAGCCCAGTTAAAGTACATGTCTGCTTACTTAAAACCTTCAATCGCAAACTGTGATCCTGCCATCCACCCTTGCATCGAGGTTACGGTGCGCGCTCAGATATTCTTCTGCCACCTGAAGGTCGGATGTTGCTATCACGCGCGGGGTCTGCAGCGCGCCTATCTCTTCCTTCGTGAGGCCGATAAACCTGTCGGCGTTCATAAAGTGGAACGTCTGCATTGCAACAGTAAATACCTGCCCGTCTTCCACCTCTCTGCCTTTGAACGTCAGGCTCTCGAGCTTGTGCGAACCGCGCGAATAGACCAGCCTGACCGTTTTCGGTATCTGATAGAACTCCGTAGTTCCATTGAACATATCGTCTCGCATCAGGAACAAAAAGACTCTGCGCAGCTGTGCGCCGGTCAGCTTGAACGCGTATATATTTTCGTTGAATGAAAAGCCTTCCTGAAGCTGGCCGAGAGTAACGACAGGTCCCATGTGGCTTGCCCTGATGCTGCCTGAGCTCAGGAGCATCAAATCGGCTCCGAGGCTTTCCGTGACAGCGTCGCAGAAGAGATCTCCGAGCTCCGTCTCCATGTTTCTGCGCGGATGTGTGAGCGTCCTCGCGAAGCGCGTGATGATGCGCCCGTATTTTTTGTCCATCTCGTTTTTGTAGCCGTCGATGAGCGCCTTCATCTGTTCATCGCGCGGACAGTGTGTGCTGTCTATCGGAACAAGTCCCCATTTCCATGCAGCGATAGAATTGTTTTCGGCATCCACTTCGATATCGAAACGCCCGATATAGTCTGTGCCTGTGCCGGCTTGTACTATGAGGATGTTGTTGATGTTGAGCGGCTGTTCCATGACCGTATGCGAATGTCCTCCGATAATAACGTTTACATCGCAGGCCGGGTCCAGCAGAGAAGCGAGCTTCTTGTCGGCCTCTATGCCGATATGTGTCAGCAGCACGGTGAAGTTGATATCGAGGTCGTTGTATGCGTCGCATATCCTGGTAACTTCGCGCGCAGCCTCTTCCACGTTGACGAAAGTCCCGATGTCGGGATCCTTTTTCGCCATCTCGAGGATCTCTTTTGTGATCACGCCGATGAACAGCATCCTCATGCCGTCGCGCTCAATGACGCAGCACGGCGTAAAGAGCCTCGCTCCGGTTATCTTGACATGCATATTGGCGTTGATGATGGGAAAACTCGCGCACTTTTCAAGCAGGAGCATGTGGGCGAGCCCGTAGTCAGCCTCGTGGTTTCCGATGGTCACTATGTCGGGCGCGAGCATGTTCATTATCTCAATCGTAGAAAGACCTTTATAGTCGGAATCTATTACGGAGCCGTTGAACATGTCTCCCGCGATAGCGTATATGACGTTCTTCTCCTCGGAGCGCACCTTGCTGATATATCCAGACAGCATCGAAACGCCGCCGATAAGCTTCTGATCAACTTTTTCTGCCAAAAAATCACCGTGCATATCATTTGAATGCAGTATCGTAAGCTTTTTAATATGAGACGTAATTGCATACCTTCTTGTCTGTCATAGCTGCCGTTCTCACGGCCTGCGGCCGTATTTGGCGGCAACTGCGCTGCGCAGCTTCATCAAATCTTTTACAAAATTATCGTAGCCTTTTGGAAATATGCCATAGCCGGAAGCATTTACCGTCTTCCCGGACGCAAGTCTAACGTACAGGCTGAAACCGCTGCCGTCAAGCACCCCTTCGTCTCTTTTGTTAAAGCCGTTCCACATGTCCAGCCTGTGTTTTTTGATGAGCCGGCTGATTGCGGCGACCACTGCCGTGTCAGGCCTGCACATGATATCCACGTTTTTACTGTAATTTTGGTACTTCACCTCAAGCACAGGACGGCTGCTCTCCTGATGCAGCACAAATTCTGAAACATCCGCTATCGATGCGCCGTTTGTTGAAAAGCTGAAAGCCGTGACCCTGTCGGCTGCAAACGCAGGCGCACAGGACATTACAGCCAGCAGCAGAAAGATAAATACAGTTGTAGTTTTTCGCATTGTGCAGACCTCCGTTTCGTCAGTCGATGAGATGGATGCACCACCATAACTCTTTTATCCTGCCCTTGCTGCATCTGACACCGAAGCTCCTGCCCGGGCGCGGCTCGCCGTATTCCTTCATAATAAAAGCGTCTTTCATGTAGCTGATCCACTGGCCCTCGCCGTTTTTGTATCCGCCCTGCCAGCCGATAGAATTCATATTCTTTGAAAACGCGGTGAGCACGCTCTCTTTATCACCGACTTTGAGCCCAGCCACAGACGCGCCGGGCGTCTTCAGGCTGGCGCTGTTGAAGCTGTCGGCTTCACAGACAATGGCAAGACCGTTGTCAAAAACAAGCGTGTACAGGCCGTAGCCTGTTACATTTTTTTCTTCATCCGTCATGGCTCTCTTTTTGCCCCGCTGTCCGAGTGCCTTCTGCCAGGCAATGTCGTCAAAGAGGACGCTGCTCTCGAACAAGGCTTTGAAGCGTCCAAGCGGCGCCGTGTCTTTCTCTGTGAACGACACGTACTGGGCGTACATCCAGCCTCTGAAGCCCCTTTCCGTCGTGACCTGCACCCAGGGGTATGGCTCGCCCAGGCTCTTTTGGCCAACGGCAAAAACGGTCTCCTTTTTCGCCAGCAGCGTCACAGTAGCGGCGCTCTGCCCGGGCTCAGCGCGCAGCTTCACGCTGCTGCCTGTGCACGTAACCGCAACAGGAGCACCGTCACGCAGCGCCGGCAGATCTGCCGCACCAAGAGCAAAAACGGCAGGACAAAATGACATAACGAGAAACGCCGCCATCATGACTGCCATAGAAATCTTCTTCATCGCCGCACCTCCTCTGACATGAACATCACCACCGGGAGACGGCCCTAGCCGTTCATGTCGAGATATATCTCAGCCACTTTGCCGCCCTTGACTGTGATCCAGATAACTCTGCTTCCGACCGGTTCAGCCGTGCGCAGACAAAATGAGACGCGGTTCTTTCCCTCTTTAAGTTCGGCAGGCACATCATAGCCGCCGTTTTTGAGCGACCTCAGCATCGGTGCAAGCGATGCAGCCGCGGCTCCGACTTTGATGCCGCCGAAGCTGTCCATTTTGCCGTTATTCTTTACCTTTGCAAGATTTGCCACGTCTATAGGGAAACTTCAGGCAACAAAAAAGAGAGCACCTGTCAAAAGACAGATACTCTCTTTTCGAATTAATCCCGGCGGCGGCCTACTCTGATGAAGAAACTAAGTTCGATAACGGAAATCAACGATTTCCTATCTCACTTATTCCACAGTTCCTGTGGTCGAGTGTCCGCAAAGAAGCATAAGGCAAAATAATAGAGCCGGGACAAATGTCCTGGCTCTATTATTTCAATTAATCCCGGCGGCGGCCTACTCTCCCACAGATACCCTCTGTAGTACCATCGGCGATGGAGGGCTTAACTGCCGGGTTCGGCATGGGACCGGGTGTGTCCCCTCCTCTATTACCACCGGAAACTTTTATGACTTAGACCCGTATATCTAAGATATCAAGATATCTGTTAGATACAGGCCATATCATGCAAATTCCTGTACTTCGTATTTTCAGAGCCGCTTATATTCTTAGCGGAATAAGGATTTTATGAGGTTAAGGCCTCGGTGTATTAGTATTGGTCGGCTCAAAGGGAGTTACCCTCTTACACCCCCAACCTATCAATCCGGTAGTCTTCCGGACACCTTACTTACTTATGTAATGGGATATCTCATCTCAAGGCCGGCTTCCCGCTTAGATGCCTTCAGCGGTTATCCGATCCGAACATGGCTACCCGGCTTGTGCCCTTGGCAGGACAACCGGTACACCAGAGGTCCGTCCATCCCGGTCCTCTCGTACTAGGGACAGCTCCTCTCAAATATCCTACGCCCACAGAGGATAGGGACCGAACTGTCTCAC